>ERZ835980.144-NODE-144-length-95657-cov-5.675247_pt1 | contig 95657 bp, 68 predicted proteins | sample MGYA00519943_ERZ835980 | MGnify/ENA primary metagenome ERZ835980 (study PRJEB31850, sample SAMEA3708791) | human gut metagenome | biome: human gut; feature: human-associated habitat; material: faeces | place: China | collected 2014 ... | reverse complement strand
TCAAGCAACAATCCGCCAAACACAAAGTATCTTTCCGCTTTTCGATTCCGAAAAGAGGGTGTACAAAGTCGCACTTTGAAAAATATTTCCCGTTCCCACCCAAATCAAGCACTGCCCGGTCAAACATTCTGTGTCTAAATAGTGTAAAAACTGTTACCTTACCGTAAATAATAGACATTTTAAGGAATAAATCTTGACAAATGCCCAAAAAGGTGCTAAAGTTATATACTGCATTATAATCGAGTAGTAGTCTGCCCGTTTTGAGCGGATAAAGGACGTACGACGCGGTTAAAAACCAAAACGACCGAGAAGTGAATGGAGTGATTGCATACCATGGTGAAGCCTTGCAAACTCGGCAATAACATCAGGTACAGCTTTTCAAAGATAGATGAAAAGCTCGAAATGCCCAACCTCATAGAGGTGCAGAAGGAATCGTATGAGTGGTTCCTAAACGACGGTATGAGGGAAGTCCTCGAGGATGTGTCTCCTCTTGTTGACTATACCGGAAACCTGTTTATCGAATTTGTGGATTTTTCGATAGACAAAACGCCGAAATACCCTGTTGAAGAGTGTAAGGAACGCGACGTTAACTACGCGGCACATCTGAGAGTTACCGTCAGACTTACCAATAAGGAAACCGGCGAAGTAAAGGAATCCGAAGTATTCATGGGCGATTTTCCGCTTATGACCGAGCAGGGTACCTTTGTCATCAACGGCGCGGAGAGAGTTGTAGTATCGCAGATAGTGCGTTCTCCGGGCATATATTACGAAGCAAGCGACGATAAGTCCGGCAAAAAGCTGTATGCCGCAACCGTTATCCCGTACAGAGGCGCATGGCTTGAGTACGAAACCGACGCAAATGATATTTTCTATGTCCGCATAGATAAAAACAGAAAGCTTCCGGTAACGGTATTCCTCCGCGCACTCGGTCTTTCAACCGACAGAGATCTTACCGATATGTTCGGCAATGACGAAAAGCTTAAGGCTACAATGTCAAAGGATCTTATGGAGAGCGAAGCCGAAAAGAAGGGCACATCTCCGTATGAAGAATCATTGAAGGAAATTTATAAGAAGCTGCGTCCCGGCGATCCCGCAATCGTAGAGAGCGCGCAGATACTTCTCAATAACCTTTTCTTTGACGCAAAGAGATACGATATTTCCGCAGTCGGCAGATATAAGTTCAATAAGAAACTCGCGCTCGCAAGACGTATCGCAGGCTTTAAACTTTCAAGACCTGCCGTAAATCCCTTTACCGGAGAGGTTATCTTTGATGAAAATACTCTTCTTAACAGAGAGAGCGCACAGAAGATAGAGGACGCCGGCGTGTCCGAGGTTTACCTCTATTCTCAGGACATTGAAAACCCCGTAGAGTTCAAGGTGTTCAATAACCATATGGCGTTTATCGATAAGCTGGGAATAGTTCCGGAAAGCTATGACCTTTCGTCGCTTAACCTCGAAGAAAGAGTTCATGTCGGAGTGCTGCGCGAAATACTCGATACAACGTCTAACGAAGAAGAATTCCTCGCAGCGTTCAAGCAGAGAAAGGCTGAACTTATACCTAAGCATATCACACGCGACGATATTTATGCGTCGGTCAACTATATGCTCTGCCTTGCTCATAACTGCGGAAACGTTGACGATATAGACCATCTTGGAAACAGAAGACTGCGCAGCGTAGGAGAACTTCTCCAGAATCAGATGCGTATAGGCTTTACGCGTATGGAAAAGCTCGTCAAGGAAAGAATGACGATGCAGGAGACCGAGAACCTCACTCCTCAGAATCTTATCAATATAAGACCTATCGTTTCCGCAATAAAAGAATTTTTCGGTTCTTCGCCGCTGTCCCAGTTTATGGATCAGGCAAATCCTCTTGCGGAACTTACGCATAAGAGACGTCTTTCGGCTCTCGGTCCGGGCGGTCTTTCGCGTGACCGCGCTTCGTTTGAAGTCCGCGACGTACATTATACCCATTACGGCCGTATGTGCCCGATAGAAACGCCTGAAGGCCCTAATATCGGTCTTATCTCGTATCTCTCGACATACGCAAAGATCAATAAGTTCGGCTTTATCGAAGCTCCTTACCGTAAGGTTGATAAGGCGACGGGCGTCGTTACGGATACAGTTGAGTACATGACAGCCGACGTCGAAGACGAATACGTAGTAGCACAGGCAAACGAACCTCTTAACGAGGACGGAACCTTTAAGAATAACCGCGTAACCGTTCGTATACGCGAGGAAATCACCGAAGTTGAAAAAGAACGCGTTGACTACATGGACGTATCTCCTAAGATGGTGGTTTCGGTTGCTACGGCAATGATTCCGTTCCTTGAAAACGACGATAACTCCCGTGCGCTCATGGGTTCAAACATGCAGAAGCAGGCAGTTCCGCTTATGATGACCGAAAGCCCGATTGTCGGCACAGGTATGGAATATAAGGCGGCAGTCGATTCCGGCGTTGTTGTATGCGCTAAGGAAGAGGGTATCGTAGAAAAGGCAAGCGGAGATATAATCGTTATCCGCGAGAACGACGGCAACAGACATGAGTATCATCTCATTAAGTTCAAGCGTTCAAACCAGGGTACCTGCGTAAACCAGAGACCGATAGTGTTCAAGGGCGACCATGTAACAAAGGGTCAGGTAATTGCGGACGGTCCCGCAACAAGCAACGGCGAAGTTTCGCTCGGTAAGAACGCGCTTATAGGCTTCATGACCTGGGAAGGTTATAACTACGAGGACGCAGTTCTGCTTAATGAAAGACTTGTAAGAGACGACGTTTATACGTCGATCCATATAGAAGAATATTCCCACGAGGCAAGAGATACAAAGCTCGGCCCGGAGGAAATCACAAGAGATATACCGAACGTCGGCGAGGACGCACTTAAAAACCTTACCGATAAGGGTATAATCAGCATAGGCGCAGAGGTCAAGGCAGGCGATATACTCGTCGGTAAGGTAACGCCTAAGGGCGAAACCGAGCTTACCGCAGAAGAAAGACTGCTGCGCGCAATATTCGGCGAAAAGGCAAGAGAAGTAAGAGATACGTCTCTCAGACTTCCGCACGGTGAAAGCGGTATCGTCGTTGACGTAAGAGAATTTTCGAGAGAGAATTCCGATGAGCTTTCTCCCGGAGTAAATAAGGTAGTAAGAGTTTATATAGCACAGAAGAGAAAGATCTCCGTCGGAGATAAAATGGCGGGCCGTCACGGTAATAAGGGTGTCGTTTCGAGAATACTTCCTCCCGAAGATATGCCTTTCCTTGAAGACGGAACTCCGCTTGATATCGTGCTTAATCCTCTGGGCGTACCTTCCCGAATGAATATAGGACAGGTGCTTGAAGTTCACCTCGGTATCGCCGCAAAGAAACTCGGCTGGAAGATAATGACGCCGGTATTCGACGGCGCAAACGAAAAGGATATAGCAGAGTGCCTCGAAAAGGCAGGTATGCGTCCCGACGGCAAGTCGATACTTTACGACGGAAGAACCGGCGAACAGTTCGATAACCCCGTAACGGTAGGTATCATGTATTACCTCAAGTTGCATCACCTTGTAGACGATAAGATCCATGCCCGTTCCACCGGTCCTTACTCGCTGGTAACTCAGCAGCCTCTCGGCGGTAAAGCTCAGTTCGGCGGACAGAGATTCGGAGAAATGGAAGTATGGGCTCTCGAGGCTTACGGCGCAGCTTATACGCTCCAGGAAATCCTTACCGTTAAGTCTGACGACGTTGTAGGACGTGTAAAGGCTTATGAGGCGATAATCAAGGGTCAGAATATCCCGACTCCGGGCGTGCCCGAGTCCTTTAAGGTGCTTATACGCGAACTTCGTTCTCTTGCACTCGACGTGCGTGTGCTCGATGAGGACGGCAACGAGATAACGCTCAAGGACAGCAGTGCCGAGGAGATGGAAAACGTTAAGAACGTAGCTCCCGACGATGTCGGAGAAAGCGTCAAGGAATCCAATATGGAAGGCTTCTTCCTTGAGGACGAAAACGGCGACGCTGTCGAAGATGAAGAAGAGGACGAAGATGAATTCGACGATTCCGGCTTCTTTGACGACGATAAAGACAGCGACGGATACGACGACTGATAAAAAGCTCGTATATTTAGATTAAAAGGAGCGAAGCTAAGCAATGGGAAACGAACGCAATGAATTTGACGCTATAAAGATCGGACTTGCGTCCCCCGATATGATACGCTCATGGTCATACGGTGAGGTCAAAAAGCCCGAAACCATAAATTACAGAACCTTAAAACCCGAAAAAGACGGCCTTTTCTGCGAAAGGATCTTCGGTCCGACAAAGGACTGGGAGTGCCACTGCGGAAAGTATAAGAGAGTCAGATATAAGGGCAAGGTCTGCGAAAAGTGCCACGTTGAAATTACCACAAATAAGGTAAGACGCGAAAGAATGGGACATATCGAGCTTGCGTGCCCGGTGTCGCATATCTGGTACTTCAGAGCTATCCCATCGAGAATGGGACTTCTGCTTGATATTTCTCCGAGAATGCTTGAAAAGGTGCTTTATTTCGCAAGCTATATCGTAATAGATCCCGGCGAAGGCACCGGACTTGAGAAAAAGCAGCTGCTTTCAGAACAGGAATATCAGAAGGCTTACGAATACTACGGCAAAGACTTCAGAGTAGGCATGGGCGCCGAGGCTATAAAAGAGCTTCTCCAGGAGCTTGACTGCGAAAAGCTGTCCGCCGAACTCAAAGCCGAACTCGAAACCGCAGTAGGTCAGAAAAAGGTAAGAATAATCAAGAGACTTGAAGTTGTAGAGGCATTCAGACTCTCCAATAACAAGCCCGAATGGATGATACTCGACGTTGTTCCGGTAATTCCTCCGGATATACGTCCCATGGTACAGCTCGACGGCGGACGTTTTGCAACAAGCGACCTCAACGACCTTTACCGCAGAGTTATCAACAGAAATAACAGACTTAAAAAGATGATGGAGCTCCACGCTCCCGAAATAATCATCAGAAACGAAAAGAGAATGCTCCAGGAGGCTGTCGACGCCCTCATAGATAACGGCAGACGCGGCAGAGCAGTAACCGGTCCGAATAACAGACCGCTGAAATCTCTTTCCGAAATGCTCAGAGGTAAGCAGGGACGTTTCCGTCAGAACCTTCTCGGCAAACGTGTAGACTATTCCGGACGTTCGGTTATAGTCGTAGGACCTGACCTCAAGATCTATCAGTGCGGTCTGCCTAAGGAAATGGCTCTTGAACTGTTCAAGCCGTTTGTAATGAAGAGACTTGTCGAAACAGGCAAGGCCTCCAACATAAAGGACGCCAAGAAGAAAGTAGAACGCGTATATAACGAGGTTTGGGACGCACTTGAACACGTAATCAAGGATCACCCCGTACTTCTCAACCGTGCGCCTACACTTCACAGACTGTCCATTCAGGCATTTGAGCCCGTGCTTGTCGAAGGCCGTGCAATAAAGCTCCATCCGCTTGTTTGTACCGCGTTCAACGCAGACTTCGACGGCGACCAGATGCCGGTTCACGTACCGCTTTCCGAAGAGGCTCAGGCAGAGGCAAGATTTCTCATGCTCTCGGCTAATAACCTCTTAAAGCCGGTTAACGGACGCGCAGTTACCGTTCCTTCTCAGGATATGGTTCTCGGTTCGTATTACCTTACGCTGCTTAAACACGGCGAACCCGGCGACGTTGTTGTTGACGAAAACGGCGTTGAGCATTATAAGACGTTCCGTAATTTCGACGAGGCTATGATGGCGTACTCCGTCGGAGAACTCGGACTTCATTCTCCCATACGTGTAAGAGTTTCCAAGGAAATGCATGACGGTACCGTAAAGACCGGTATCATCAACGCAACTCTCGGACGTCTTATCTTCAACCGTCCGATTCCTCAGGATCTTCACTTTATAGAAAGAGACGAAACAAACGAACTCGATCTCGAAATCAACTTTGTCGTAACCAAGGACGAACTCGGTCAGATAATCGACCGTTCCATAAAGTACCACGGTATTTCCCGTACAGCCGAAGTCCTCGATGAAATCAAGGCAATGGGCTATAAGTACTCGACAAAGGGTTCAATTTCAATCTCGGTTTACGATATGACCGTTCCTCCGCAGAAGAAGGTTATTATCGCAGAGGGCGAGAAGCAGGTTGAAGCAATATCCAAGATGTATAAGCGCGGTTTGCTTTCCAACGACGAAAGACGCGAACGCGTAATCAAGGTCTGGGAGGACGCGACAAAGGACGTTACCAACGCACTTCAGGCAAACCTTGACGAATTTAACCCGATCAAGATGATGGCGGATTCCGGTGCCCGTGGTTCTATCAAGCAGATAAGACAGCTTGCCGGAATGAGAGGTCTTATGGCTTCCACATCAGGTAAAACAATCGAACTTCCTATTAAGGCTAACTTCCGTGAAGGTCTTAACATTTTGGAATACTTCATCGCAGCGCGCGGTGCGCGTAAAGGTCTTGCCGATACCGCACTCCGTACCGCAGACTCCGGTTACCTTACAAGACGTCTCGTAGACGTATCTCAGGACGTTATAGTACGTGAAGAAAACTGTCACGATACCGTAGGTCTGTGGGTTGAAACAATCCGCGACAATAACGAAATAATCGAACCTCTTGCAGACAGACTTCTCGGCAGATTTATAATCGGAGATATTACGGATCCCGCAACAGGTAAGATTATTGCAAAGGACGATACAATGCTCAATGAGGCTCAGGTCGAAAAGATCATTGCAGCCGGCATTGAAAAGGTACACGTCCGTTCAATACTCAACTGCCATGCAAAGCACGGTACCTGCGTACACTGCTACGGCGCTGACCTTGCCTCCGGCGAGCCTGTAAATATAGGCGAATCGGTAGGTATAATCGCGGCACAGTCCATCGGTGAACCCGGTACACAGCTTACCATGAGAACCTTCCATACCGGCGGTATAGCCGGCGGCGATATTACCCAGGGTCTTCCGAGAGTCGAAGAACTGTTCGAGGCAAGACGTCCCAAAAAGACAAGCGTCGTAGCAGACTTTGACGGTACCGTAAGCATCGTCGAGGATAAGAAGGTACGCCACGTAACCCTCACCTCCGACAGCGGAGAAAAGAAGGTCTACCTTATCCCGTTCGGCACACGTATGGTCGTAAACGACGGCGATACCGTAACCAGAGGTCAGGGACTTACCGAAGGTAATATCAGTCCTGCCGATATTCTCAGAATCAACGGACTCAATGCGGTTTACAGCTATATTATCAAGGAAGTACAGCGTGTTTACCGTCTGCAGGGTGTTGAAATCAACGATAAGCATATAGAAGTAATAGCGCGTCAGATGACAAGAAAGGTCAAGATAGAGAACTCCGGAAGCACGGATATGCTCATAGGCTCGCTTGTCGATATTACCGAGTTTGAAGAAAAGAACGCACAGATAAGAGCGCGTCTTGAAGCAGGCGAGGTTGGTATCGCAGAGGCTGAAAGCTCTCCCGTACTGTTCGGTATCACAAAGGCTTCTCTTTCTACTGAGTCGTTCCTGTCGGCAGCGTCGTTCCAGGAAACCACCAAGGTTCTTACCGAAGCTGCTATCAAGGGTAAGGTCGATCCTCTTATCGGTCTTAAAGAAAACGTTATTATCGGTAAGCTTATTCCGGCAGGTACCGGTATGCAGATGTACAGAAACATCGAAGTTACCGATAAGGACGGAAATGAACTCGAAGTCGAAAAGGAAGAGCCGGCAGCAAATAAGTATGCCGATCTTGCAGGACTTGCGGGTGACGATGATAACTTTGATGACGTTAAGGATAACGACGGCGACAGCTTTGACGACGATGACGAAGTTCTCGGCGACGACGGACTTGACAGTATGCTTAACGCACTCGACGCAGCTCTCGATAAAGAGAACGGCAAGGACGAGGACTGAACTCCTTAAAAGCATAAAAACACACAGAGGGCACTCATTTTCCGGGTGTCCTTTGTTTGAATAAGATGATTTTTGTAATTCGGAAAGGAAATGCATATGAAAGCAGTAATTACAATGGAAAACGGCAAGACCATGACGCTTGAGCTTTATCCCGAAACCGCGCCTATTACGGTAGATAACTTTGTAAAGCTCGCAAAGGACGGATTTTACGACGGACTTATATTCCACCGTGTAATAGAAGGCTTTATGATACAGGGCGGAGATCCCGACGGAAACGGCTGCGGCGGCCCCGGATATTCAATTAAGGGCGAATTTGCGGCAAACGGCGTGAAGAACGACCTCAAGCATACAAGAGGCGTAATTTCCATGGCAAGGGCAATGGATCCCGATTCCGCAGGAAGCCAGTTCTTCATCATGCATGAGGACGCGCCGCACCTTGACGGTCAGTACGCGGCTTTCGGAAAGCTTACCGACGGCTTTGACACGCTCGACGAGATAGCAACTGTGTCGACCGACAGATATGACAGACCGAGAGAAGATCAGAAGATCAAGAGCATTGTTATTGAATAAGTAAAGATCCTGTTCTTGAATTTTGCCCGATGCGCGAGTAATAAAACTTTCGCACCGGGTATTTTTGCGCAAAAAAACAGACCGGTTACGGAATTTATCCATAATCAGTCTGTAATCTGTGATTTTATTTGCTATGGGATTACTTAACTATCTTTATCCAGCCTTCGGGAGCCTCAATGTCGCCCATCTGAATACCGGTAAGCGTTTCGTAAAGCTTCTTTGTAGTCTTGCCCATTTCGTTCATGCCGCTGGGGAAGCAGATTTCCTTGCCGTGATCGACGATCTTGCCGACAGGCGATATAACAGCCGCCGTTCCGCAAAGTCCGCATTCCGCAAAGTCCTTAACTTCGTCAAAGTAAACGTCTCTTTCCTCGACTTCAAGTCCGAGATACTCCTTTGCAACGTATAAGAGAGAACGTCTTGTAATGGACGGAAGTATGCTGGAAGATTTCGGAGTAACGACCTTGTTGTCCTTTGTTACAAAGAGGAAGTTTGCGCCGCCGGTTTCTTCAACCTTTGTGCGTGTTGCGGCGTCGAGATACATATTTTCGTCAAACCCGTTCTTGTGCGCGGTAACTATTGCATGAAGGCTCATTGCATAGTTGAGTCCTGCTTTTATGTGACCCGTTCCGTGAGGAGCTGCTCTGTCAAAATCCGATACGCATATCGTAAGAGGCTTTGCACCGCCCTTGAAATAAGGGCCTACGGGTGTTGTGAATACTCTGAACTGATATTCGTTAGCCGGTTTTACGCCGATTACGGGATCAATTCCGAAAATGTACGGTCTTACATAGAGCGTAGCTCCGGAACCGTAGGGAGGAACGTAGTCCGCATTTGCTTCGACCGTCTTTACGACAGCGTCAACAAAGCGTTCCTTCGGAAATACCGGAATTTCAAGACGTGCAGCCGAGCTTTCGAGTCTTTCGCCGTTGAGATCGGGTCTGAAAAGCACGATGTGTCCGTCTTTTGTGGTGTAGGACTTGAGTCCTTCAAATACGGTCTGTGCGTACTGAAGAACGCCGGCGCATTCGCTCATTGTTATCATGTCGTCGGTTGTGAGCTGTCCGTCGTCCCACTTGCCGTCCTTGAAATTGCTGACATATCTGTAATCCGTCTTTCTGTATGCGAAACCGAGATTACCCCAATCAAGATTTTTTGCCATATTAATGCCCCATTTCCGAGAAAACTTTAATTTTGTATAATTATATCACACGCATATATTTACTTCAAAGAATAATTTTGTTAATTAACGGACTGAATTTTGTAAATAGATGTCGTTTTGTACTTTGCCGAATATGCAAATTTTCTCACCTGACGGGCATTTTGTGCCTTTTTTGCGCCAAAAAAATAAAAACACTTGAAATGCATTGTGCCGTATGTTATAATTAATATATAAATTTGTAAACAGCAACCCGGAAATTTTTATGAGGTGATACAAATGTCTTTTTCGTCAAAACTTACCGCTTTGTTTCTCGGGTCGGTAATGCTTGCCGGCTCTTTAAATATGTATACGGCGGCGGACAATATACTTTCTCCGGAACTTACCGAACTTTATACTGAATCGGAATCTGTGGCGGAGCTAAACGCAGCGGCGTTTAAAATATCAAACCTTGAGGAGCTTGAAAGTTTCCGTGCCGGAGTAAACACGGGAGTGCTTTCCGGGTATGACGCGGTTCTCACGGCTGACATTGATATATCAGGCGCGGAGTGGACTCCTATCGGCACAAAGGAAAATCCCTTTATGGGAAATTTTGACGGTGCCGGTCATACCGTAAAAGGTCTTACCATAACAAAGCATAGAGAATATGCCGGATTTTTCGGCTGTACGCAGAACGCAGATATTTCAAATCTCAAAATTACCGACGCAAATATAAATATATCCGGCGGACAGGGCGCCGTTTCGGCAGGAATACTTGCCGGCGGAGTTACCGCAATGACTCCGTCAAGCAATGTAAGAGTTGATAATGTCTGCGTATACGGAGATGTCAGTGTAACTTTGCCGGCCGATAATGTTTATGCTTCGGCAATATGCGGCAGAGTAAATGTTGACGCAGGGCAAAAGACGGCAGGTACGGTAAAGATAACAAACTGTAACGCGGTCGGCGACATAAAGGCGGTTTCGTCAAGAAAGAGCGCGCTTGCAGGACTTATTACTGCGGATCTCTGCTCATACTCGACGAGAATTTCTACCGTTGAAAACTGCGCCGCATTCGGAAACGTCTATGCGAATGCCAAGACATCTGCGTTCAGCGGAATTGTTGCGGCAAATATAATGTCGTCGGGCAGCGAGTGGCTTGAGGAAAATGACGGAGCGTCGCTCTATGACGTTACCGATACTCTTGTGCTAAACTGCGTTGCGGGAGGAAGCGCCGATTCATACGGTGCGGTATACTCTCAGGCAGGCGTTATAGAAGGAAGTACAAATTCTTATTCCGATGTCGGAAACTGCTATTATCTCGATACATCTGTTCTTTCCGCGAGAAAACCTGCCGGTTCTTCGATACGTGAGATCGAACAGTACAGCGGAACAAAGATCACCGCGGCGGATATTGCGAAAACGTCGTTCCTTTCCGGAAAGGTAAAACTCGATACAAACAATTACTGGAATGTAAAGTACGAAATGCCGTGCCTTAAAACATTTGAGCCTAAAACCTATACAATTACCGTAGATACGGGTGATAAAGAAACCTCGGAAACTTATGATTTTGTTGAAGGTACAAAGGTAACGGGCGTCGTTCTTCCCGAACTTTCAAATAATGATGATAAAAAATTTGTCGGCTGGGACGGAAGTATTCCTTTGAGAATGCCGTCGGGAAATGTTACAATTACCGCAAAGTGGGAAGTCCTTGAAGAAATACCGGGAGATATTGAACGCGACGGCGAAGTAAATGTCAAAGACCTGGTTAAGCTTACAAAATATCTTGCCGGATTTGACGTTACTCTGACTGATACCGAAAAGAAACTTGCCGACGTAAACGGCGACGGAGTTGTCGATTCAAGAGACGCAGTTAAGATAGCGCGCTATATTGCCGGAAAAGAGATAAAACTCGGCTGAAACTAAAATTTGATAAAAATGTATTTTTTCCTGCGGACGTCATTTGCCGCAGGATTTTTTTGTGCAAAAAAAAAGAGAGCATTTAGCCCTCTTTTGATAATGCGTGCCGAATTCTGCCTCAAAGGCACCTTTACGCCTCAATAAGCGTTACGGAATAAGGATGCAAGGACAAGAAGCCTGTCAAGCGCTCATCACTTTCGCAAAAGCCGTACATGCCGTCTGTACGCGAAACTTTGCAAGTCTTGTCCGAAAGTTCGGGACAGTCAATATCTAAGCTTATCTGCGCGTCCGAGTTGTTGACAAGGTATAAAGCATGGTTTTTTCCGTTTCCTGCGGCAACTGCGTAGACGTTTTTCACGTCGGCGCTGCAATAAAACTGCGTTCCGAGCTTTCTCAGCTTTGCAAACAGCTTGAAAGCGTAAAACTCGCCTGTCACGGCATATTCTTCGGGATAGCTGCGCGGTATCTTTTCAAAGAACGAACCCCACGGCGACAGATCGCCCGCATAGAACTCTGCCTGATCGACAGAACCGTTCTGCATCACGCATAACATGGCGCCTATCTTTGACGCGTGCTTTGCGCTGCCCTTGTCGAAGTATTCGGGATTCCATTCGTTGAGTATGCTTTCGGTATGAGTAAAGCCGTATCTGTCAAGCTCGCGCCTTGCATATTCCGCGTGCGACACGCTTTGTTCGACCGACGCATACGTGTGCCAGGAAAAGAAGTCAAGCGGAGATCTGTTTTTATCCGAGCTTATAAATTTCAAAAAATCATGGAAAAATTCTATAAAATACTCGGTTCTCGGAGATGAGTTTGCGGCTTTTACATGGCTGTCGCCGTTTGCGGCATAAAATCCGCAGCTTGCATATCCGCCGACCTTGATTTCGGGAAACTGTTTCTTTAGGTAACGTGAAACGACCTTGTAATGTTCAAAGAACTGTTCTTTTGTGCCTTTCCACATAGGATTGTCCTCGATTTTTTCCTCGTTGTCGGGTTCGTTCCATATCTCAAAATATTCTATGCCGTAATGAAAGCCGTCTGCCCAGCCGCAGTTGTAATGGCGGATTATATTCGCGCATATTCTTGCCCATTTTGCGTTGTCCTTTGGCGGATATATGTGGTACGCTTTGATTCTGTGACCGTTTTCAATGCTTGCGCCGAGACGGTAGAACGGCTTTACGCCTATTTTATCAAGCTCACTCAGAAGTCTGTCGGTAAAGGTAAAGTCGTATGACGCGGAATCTTCCTCATCTGCGTTCATATCCGTAAATATGTTTTCGACATCGACAAAATGTGTTCCTCCGAAGCATCCGCCGAAATCGTGCAGCCGGCAAAACGGTACTTCAAGTTCGGCAAACTTTTCAAACAGACTGTAATTGTAATAAGATATTATCGGTGCGCAGTTTACGCCGTTTACCGGCTTGATTTTCCCGACATTCTTTTTAAAATCAACGCTCAGAGTCATATACGTTAACCTCCAAAGAGCAATTTTTCAGTTTAATGCTATGATATATGACCGCGCACATTTTGTCAATGCAGATTAAAGGCGGTTTATAAAATCTGACCCTTATCTGTCCGAAATGCAGGTGTAACCGCGTCTCGGCTGAACGGCCCTGTATGCCGGACGGATTATCTTTCCGGCGTTGATTATTTCTTCAAGCCTGTGCGCACTCCAACCGGAAATTCTCGCTATTGCGAAAAGCGGAGTGTAGAGCTCTTTGGGAAGTCCGAGCATTTCATATACAAATCCGCTGTAAAAGTCAATGTTTGCGCTTACGCCCTTGTACATTTTGCGCTCGCCCGAAATTATCTGCGGAGCAATGCGTTCGACCTTGCTGTAAAGTGCAAATTCATCATTAAGTCCCTTTTCAACCGACAGCTTTTCGACGAATGTGCGGAATATTGCGGCTCTCGGATCCGAAACCGAGTATACTGCGTGACCGATACCGTAAATAAGACCTGTCTTGTCGAATGCCTCTTTGTGAAGTATTTTTTCGAGATAATTTCTTACCTCGTCGTCGTCGTTCCAGTCCTTGACATTCTTTTTGATGTCGTCGAACATTCCGCATACCTTTATGTTTGCGCCGCCGTGTTTGGGACCTTTGAGAGAGCCGAGAGCCGCGGCTATTGCGGAGTATGTGTCGGTTCCCGACGAAGAAACAACGTGCGTTGTAAAGGTTGAATTATTTCCTCCGCCGTGTTCGGCGTGGAGGACAAGCGCAAGGTCGAGAATCTGCGCCTCAAGAGGGGTATATTTGCTGTCAAGGCGCAGAAAGTGCAGTATGTTCTCGGCAGTCGAGAGAGAAGGATCGGGTTCGTGAATGAAAAAGCTGCGGCTGTTCTTTATATAGTAGTTGTATGAAAGGTAGCTGTAAACCGAGAGCATGGGGAAGGTAGCTATAAGCTGCAAACACTGGCGCAAAATGTTGGGAACGCTCGTGTCGTTTGGATTGTTGTCGTAGGCGTACAGCGTCAGCACGCTTCTCGCAAGGGAATTCATGATGTCGGTTGATGGCGCTTTCATTATTATATCTCTTGTAAAGGAATCCGGCAGGGAACGGTAGCTTACAAGTGTGTCGTTGAACTTTTTTAGTTCGTCCTTGTTCGGCAGCACGCCGAAAAGCAGAAGATATGTGACTTCCTCAAAGCCGAATCTTCCTTCCTTTACAAATCCGCTTACAAGATCTTCTATATCATATCCGCGGTAATACAGCTTGCCCTCGCAAGGCTCTTCCGTACCGTCGGCATTTTTCTTTTTTGAAACGATTTCGCTTATTTCGGTAAGTCCCGTAAGAACGCCGTTTCCGTTGAGGTCGCGCAGTCCGCGGTTTACCTTGTGCTCAATGTAAAGCTTGGGATTGATTTTGCAATCCGCATTGCAGAGCTTTGCATATTTTTTAATTTCGGGAGTGATCTCCGAATAATCTCTTTCTTTTTTGATGATCTGCTTCATTGATTTCCTCACTTTCACAAATTATGTCAACCTTTTTGTATATTCTACCATAAAATCAGAAAAAAAACAATTAACCTTGTGTAAAGACTCCGTTTATTTTCGGCATGGTTTGTCGAAAAACGTAAAATGATGACAAAAAACGCTGCAGTGTTTTAAGCCGCAGCGCAAAAATTATTTTTTGTTTTTTATCCTATGCTTATCGAAAGCATATAGTTTCTTGTCTGAGAACCGTGAGTAAGAGTGATCGGCACGTTAAGGCTTTCTCCGGTAACCGCAATGGATTCCGAAAGTGCGCCGTTCTTAAGGGTTTTACCGTTGATTTTGAGCGTTGTTGCGGAAGATGTAACCTGAACTTTTATCGAGTCGGTACTGTCTATAACCGCTGCGGCAAGGGTTCCGTTTACTACTGCTTCGTACTGGCTGCCGTCTGCCGCGGTTATTATGAGGGATTCTATTGCAAGATAATCCTTTGCGGATTCGGTGAGAATGTTTTCGGTAAGAGAAATCTTTTTGCCGTCTCCGTCATTGCATACAAACTCTGCGATGATCTCGTACTGTGTTTCGGGATTAAGCTCGTCTATTGTAACGGATTTGTCCGTGCCTTCGCGCATAAGTACGTTGGTAAGTCTTGTTACGGTCTTGCCGGTTGAAGAATTCTTGTATTTAAGCGTGAGCTTTCCGTCAGCATATGCGGTAAAGTCTATTTCAACGCTTGTGTCGGCAGCATCTCCCACGTTCATTTCAAACGCAAGAGGCGTGGTTATGTTCTGGGAGAGAGACGCCGACTTTGTACCCGACGCGGATTCTACATAAGCCTTAACGGTGTAAGAGGTCTTGGGATTGAGACCGGTGAGAACAACGGTCTTGGCAGTTCCTGCGGTAATGGGAAATTCCTTTGTTACGGTCGGGTTGCCCGAAGAGGTTGCGGTAAGAATAAGCGTGCCGCCGGTGTTGCTTGTCGCCGAGAAAGACGCGCTTGCGGCAGTTACGTTGCCGAGAGTAAACTTGGTAAGCGTGGGAACACCGTCGTTTGTCTTGAAGTAAATTGTCTTGCCGGTAACCTTGGTGTCGTCGGCATACTGGAACTTGTTTGAGGGAAGAACAACGTAGTAGTTTGTCGCCTTGTCAAGTTCGGTACCTGGAGTAAGAGTTATGGTCTTTCCGTCAGTGCTTATTGCAGCGGTATAGGAAACAACGGTGCCGGAGGACGAGCCTTTTCTTAATTTGATGTTGTCGGTGATGTAGGTCTTTGTAACCGTACCGCCGCCGTATCTGTAAACTTTGCTTTCAAAGGTTATCGCAATATTGGTGTTTGTGGATATTCCGGTCGCTTTGTTTTCGGGGGTGAAGGTAACGTCCTTGTTTACCGACGCGCCTGTTGTAAATGTTGCGGAAGCCTTGGGATTAAGGTTTTCCTTGCTGTCCGAGAGAGAACCTTCGACGATTACTATGCAGTAATCTGTGTTGCCGTCGAGATAATCGTCGGGTTTTACGGTAAAGGTGCGTTTATCGGAACTCATTGTTACGGAAAATCCTACGGATTCGCCGTTTTCATTGTTCTTGTGCAGCTCTATTACGTTGTTTGCAAGATATGTTGTCGTAAGAGCCGACATATTGGGTCTGTAAACATACTCGCCGAACATTATTTGAATCTTGGACTTTACGTCAACGTCGTCGGTACCGTCTGCGGGAGTAAATTCGGGAATAAGTACGGAGCTTGTCGAGAAATATGTGCTTGACGCCGAGTTATATTTGCCGGATTCGTTATACAGGGTCTTGTTCTTGAGAACTACGTAGTATCTGAAGTCTGAGAGCAGCTCTGTTTTTGGCGAAAGGGTTATTGTTCTTCTGTCGTTGCTTACGCTTACGTCGCAGGCAATTACCGCGCCTGTTGCGGTGCTGCGTCGGAGAAGCACTACCTCATTCTTTTTAATGTACTCTGCGGTTATCGGAACACGTGTTAAGGAAGTGGTGCCTGCGGTATACAGCGGATCGCTGAAAGTAAGGGTAATATCGGTTGAAGTTGATACGCCCGTCTTTCCCGAAGAGGGAGTTACAACGGGAGCCATTGCGGCAGCTGTTGTGAAGTAGAACGAATACTTTTCGTTTATAGCCTTTCCGACAGAGCCTTTGAGCGTGCCTTCGTTTACTATTACATAGTACTTTGTGCTCTTTGCAAGCTCTTCGTCGGGAACAACGGTGATAACCTTTTTGTCGTTGCTGATGGTTGCCGAGAAGTTGACCTGAGTACCTGAGGACGAGCCTTTTCTGAATTCGATTACGGAAGCCATGAGATATGCCGAAGAAAGCGCGGTTCCGTTGGTACGTGTGAGAGCCTCGTCAAATTCAAGCTTGATCTCGGGCATCGTGGAAACGCCGGTGGAGGCGTTTACGGGAGATACTGTCGGAATAAGCGTATTTGAGGTGGTGAAATAGGAAGATGTCTTTGATATTTTTGTGCCGCTTGAGTCGGTGAAGTATCCGGAATTGATTATTACGTAATATTTTGTATTTGCCTCAAGATTTTCAGCGGGAGTTATTGTTATAACTCTCTTTGTGGAGTTTATTTCAGCGTTAAAGTCTACGTTTGCGCCGCTTGACGAGCCTTTTCTGAGTTCAACGGCGCCGGAACTGATGTAAGTTGAGTTGACTGCGGTGGAGGAATTCTGTCTCTTTATTGCGCTGCTGAAAGTGATCTTGATTTCTGCGGTCTGTTCAACGTCGGTAGCTGCGCGCTTGGGCGAGAACTTAATATCTGCCGAAGTGTCTCCGTCGTCGCTGCTGTCTGAGCCTGTCGTGAAGTACGATACTATCTCAGAGTTTGTGTCGTCATTTGAATTGTATAAAGTTTTTGCGTCAATGACAAGATAGTATTTTGTATTTTCCGAAAGGTCGGATATCGGCTTTATGGTAAACGAACGGGTTGAAGTCGATGTAACCGTGTATGAAACCGAAGTTCCGGTCTTGGACGAACGTCTGAGTTTTACATGGTTCTTGATATAGGTCGTTGTAAGACTGTCGCCGTTTGAATTATATACCGCTTTGCTGAACGATACGGTAATGGAGGGCGTTGTGCTTACTTTTGTCTTTGCGTTTGCGGGAGTGATTACGGGAGAAGAAAGACTGCCGTCTGCGGTGTTGTACGAAGAATCGTCGTTTGTCTTTCCGGTGAGCTTTTCGGGCTTTGTTTCGTAGGTAATTCCGCTTACGGCGTTGTACGCGGATTTAATTCTGCCGGTGCCTTCAAAGCTTACCTTTGATTTTACGTTTGCGCTGTCAACGGTAACATTCTTTGAGAGGGTAATTGTCGCGCCTGCGCAGTCGGAGCCTATTTCAAGTTCTTTTATGTCGCCGTCCTGAATCACGAGGTTTGATTTGCCGGAAACGTTTATCTTGTCCGCAGTGCCGCTAAGCTTGATTATTGCGGATTTATTTACGTTTATAACCGGGAAGTTTCCGTCGAGAACGACAGTGCCTCCATAGAGATCGCTGCCGGAGAGTTCCACGGCTGAAAATCCGTCACCGTCAAGTTCGGCGGGAGAAGAAAGCTTTGTAAGACCTGAAACTGCGGAATTTCTGTCGAGCTTTACGGTGTTGTCCGAACCGCCGACGTTCATGTTTACGGCAGATGTCGAATAGAACGATGTTTCCACACTGTCACCGTCGATTGTTACCGAACCTAAGATACGGCAGTTGTTAAAGCGTATTTCGGCGTCCGAAAGCTTTGAGTTGTAAACTATATTGTCCGTGAAAAGTATTTCGGAGAAAGTAGCCGAACCGCCTTTTACGGTAAGGTCGCCGTTATAGACGTTTTCGTTTTCTACAAATTCGTATATAAGCTTTGCTGCCTGCGCTCTTGTAAGGTTTGCGGCAGGAAGAAAACGGGACTTTTCGTCGCCTGTTATGTAACCTTTTGCGGCAACCGAGCTTACGGCGTCGCGCGCCCAGTCGGCAATTAAAGAATTATCTGTGAATTTGCGCAGTTCAAAGGTGTCGTTTGTCGGAACGGAAATTCTGTAAAGGATAACCGCGGCTTCCTGTCTTGAAATAAGATTTTTGGGACGGAATGTGCCGTCGGAATATCCGCTTACATAACCTGCGTAAACGGCTTTCTGAACTTCGCCGTAGTACCAGTCAAATCTCGATACGTCCGAGAAGGTCGAAGCTTTTCTCGAAGAGATCTTTACGGCGTTGTTTATCATTTTTGAAAATTCTGCTCTTGTAACCGTGCCGTCCGGCTTGAAAGTACCGTCGGTGTAGCCGTTGATATAGCCTTTGTCAACGCCGTATTCGATGTACTTCTTTGCCCAGTGACCGTTTATGTCGGTCAGTCTTGCGGCAGATGCGCCGATACACAGCGATACGGTGAGAGCTGCAGCCGTTATGGCGAGATACAGAGCTTTACGGAGGGATTTCATAAAATCTTTCCTTTCATTATGTAAACTGATTTTACTTATATTGATATAACTACTAATATAATACACCATATTTAGTATTTGCACAAGAGTTTTTCGACAATTTTTTTCTTAATTTTCCTTAGTTTTTGCCGTCTGAAAGCAAAACTTATGCAAGGCTGGTTTTAATGACTGAAATTTGTGTCATTACACTGGAATTTGACGAAAAGCGAGGATAAAAGTTCCGTTGCGCGGCACAAAAAATGTCCGTTTTTACAAATTTCGTAAATTGCCGTGTTTTTAACAAAATATACGTTTACCGCATATAATTTTGTTGGAGTGATGCAAATGTTTAAAGAACGTCTTACGGAAGATCTCAATTACTGCGCACAGATCTATAACGGCTGCGTGCCGTTTTGCGGCGGCACTACATATTCGTGGGCAAACGATACGGAATACTGCGTGAATATCAAAAATAATACCGTGACGATAGTATTTCGCGGAACGGACAGCAAAAAAGAGTGGCTGTCAAATCTCGCATTTTGCAAAAAGGTCATACCTTACGGGAACTACGAGTCGGAGGTGCGTGTTCACGGCGGTTTTATAACCGCATACAAAAACCAGCTCGTGCGTGACAGAATACATTCTCTGATTTCCGACAAGCCCTGTAAAATCGAAGTTACCGGACATTCACGCGGCGCGGCGCTTGCGGTGCTGTGCGCAGTTGACTTGCAGTACAACTTTCCCGACAAGAGTATAAGCGTCACGACCTACGGCTGTCCGAGAGTGGGAAATGCGGCGTTTGCAAAGTCGTACAACAGGCGCGTCACCGATACCGTGAGGGTCGAAAACGGCAATGACATTGTTACAAAAGTTCCACCGGCTATTTTCGGTTTCCGTCATGTCGGCGCAAGATTCGGCGTCGGCAACACAAGGCTGCCTTTCCTTTTTTCTTTTAACGCTCATTACCCTGTGCAATACCTTAAAGGCATTATAAACAGGTTATACTGAAAGATGTTTTGCGGTTGACTGACTTTAGATTATTTGGGGCTGAAAAAGGCAATTCACTGCCATGTGCAAGTCTATTCTCCAACTTTTCGAATGCTTTTCTCCGTAGAAAAGCGTCAGTATAAAGTCGTACTTTGAAGAAAGTTACCCGTTTCAGCCTAAAACCGGTAAAAATGGTCTAAAGTAGCCCGTAATTCGCTTTAAAAAGAAGTTGTTTCGCACGCTTGTTGACTTGTACATAAATTAGTGGTAAAATCATAGTAATAAAAACTTTCTCCGGGAGCGTGAAAAGTATGGATAAAAATAAATATGATATAATAAGACTTCGCATGGAAAGAACGGCGCAGGCGCTGCGTAATAATAATATGTACTGTGAGTGCGCGGATAATTGTGAGGAGGCGCTCGAACTCGTTTCGTCGCTTATAAATCCCGGCGATACCGTCGGTGTGGGAGGCTCTATGACGCTGTTTGAATCGGGCGTAATCGAATTGCTGCGCTCGGGCTCGTATAATTTTCTCGATAGATACGAAAAGGGGCTGTCGGCTGAGCAGATAGGAAAGATATATCGCGAATGTTTCAGCGCCGACTGCTATATAATGAGTACAAACGCCGTAACGGAACGCGGAGAACTGTATAACGTGGACGGTAACGGAAACAGAGTGGCGGCTCTTACGTTCGGCCCGAACAGCGTTATAGTAATTGCAGGATATAATAAGATAGTGCGTGATCTTGATGAAGCTAAAAAGCGCGTCTGTGAGATAGCTGCTCCGGCAAACGCCGTAAGACTCGGACTCGATACGCCGTGTACACAGGCAGGACGGTGTCTTAACTGCTCGTCGGATAAACGTATATGCGTGTCAAGCGTTGTTACCGGCAGACAGCAGCTCAGACAAAAGGACAGAATAAAGGTAATACTTGTCGGTGAGGAGCTCGGATATTAATAATGCCTAAGAAAAAAATCAATGTTGTGCTGCTTGAACCCGAAATTCCGCAGAACACGGGAAATATATCGCGTACCTGCGCCGCGACCGGAGCAAGCCTTCACCTTATAGAACCGTTCGGATTTGAAATTACCGACGCAAAACTCAAAAGAGCGGGACTGGATTACTGGAAATATCTCGATATACATTATTATAAAAATATTGATGATTTTTACGATAAGAACCCGGGCGGTCATTTCTTCTATTTCTCGACTAAGGCGCCGCGGTGCTATACCGATGTGGAATATCCGGATAACTGCTTTCTTGTTTTCGGTAAGGAAACCGCCGGAATACCCGAAAGTATACTTAAAAAGAATCTCGATAAATGCGTAAGAATTCCGATGCTTGAAAATCTGCGCAGCCTTAACCTTTCAAATTCGGCAGCCATTGCGGTCTATGAAGTGCTGAGACAGAATAATTTTGAAGGACTGCAAGAGGCGGGATTTTTAAAAGACATGATTAAGTAACGGAGGATATTCAATGCTTATAAACGCAATCAGAAACGGTTTTTCGCGTGAGGCTTTTGTTCAGCTTTTGCTGTATATACCGATAATACTCATTTCTCTTACCGTGCATGAGTACAGCCACGGATATGCCGCGTATAAATGCGGAGATATGACGGCGCGCAATTTCGGCAGACTTACGCTCAATCCCTTAAAACATCTTGACCCGATAGGAACCGCAATGATGCTGCTGTTCGGCTTCGGATATGCAAAACCCGTTCCGATAAATCCGAGAAATTTCGGCAAGCCGAGAAGAGATCTCTGCATAGTCGCGGCGGCAGGACCCGTTTCAAACCTTGTGCTCGCGTTTCTTGGACTTGCGGTTTACAGATTTTCAAACTTTGTCGCCTTTGACCTTATGAGAATTCAGAGTATAAGCACGTTTTACGGTATGTGGTCGATTTTCGCATACAGCTTTGTTTCGGCAAATATAAGCCTTGCCGTGTTTAACCTTATACCTCTGCCTCCGCTTGACGGTTCAAGACTTGCGTCGGTGCTGCTGCCGACAAGAATAGCCTATGCGATAGAACGCTATGAACAGTATATCATGTTTGCGGTAATGCTGCTTCTGTACTTCGGAAAGCTCGACGGAATAATCTTTTTCTTTTCAAATCTGATATTCGGGCTTTTCAACAGCTTTCTGTCGCTGTTCCCGTGCTTTCTGTAATAAAGAAAAGGAAGTTTTTTGCAATATGACGGAAAATGTAACGGATATTGAAACGGCGGTTTCGCCGCACGCTGCAAAAATCGACGACGAGGTGCTTGCGCCGGATCTCTATGAGACGGACGAGCCTATGTATAAGCTTGAAATTTTTGAGGGGCCGCTTGAACTTCTGCTGTCGCTTATAGCAAAAAATAAGGTTAGTATCTACGATATACCCATAGCGCTTATACTTGACCAGTATATGGAGTATCTTCATAAAATGGAACAGTTTGATATGGAGATAGCGTCGGAATTTATAGTTATGGCAAGCCAGCTCATGGTGATAAAGTCGAGAATGCTGCTGCCGAGAAATAACGAAGATGAGGACGACCCGAGACAGGAACTTGTCGATATGCTTCTCGAATATCAGAGGGCAAAGCAGACTGCCGTCGTTCTTCACGAACGCGAGTTTTCGTATTCCGGACGTTATGAGAAGCCTCCGGAACAGCTTGAAGATATGAAAAAAGAGGAGTATAAGCTGCACCATGATATAAGCCTGCTCCAGGACGCATATTTAAGGGTGTACGCAAGAAAAATCGAGCTTATGGAGGCAAACGAAAATACGCAGAAGCTCGATAACCTTATACGCACGACACGCCACGTCAGCGTGAATGAAAGAATACTTCACGTTATGAAAATCCTTGTGCGTAAAGGAAAATGCGACTTTGCCGGGCTGTTTGAGCGCGCCGAGTCGAGAAGTGAAATTGTGGCTACGTTCTTGGCGGTGCTTGAGCTTATCAAGGGCAGAAGAATAGTAGTCGAACAAATTTCGCAGGATAATACAGACTGTCAGCTTGTACTGGTAAGGGATAAAGAAAAAGACGCATAAATATAGTATAAAATAAAAAATTCAGCAGGAAAGCCAGTCAGCCGACCTGCTGTTTTGTTGTACCGTCAGTTTTTTTCGGATTTGAAAAAATGCTTGAAAAAAAGAACATCACGCGGTATGAACTGTCGAAACGTACGGGAATAAGGTATCAGATAATAGATAATTACTATAAGAATAAGGTTACACGCTACGACAGCTATGTACCGGAACGCATATGCACGGCGGCAGACTGTGAAATATCAGATATACTCGAATATGTAAATGAATAATTATGCGCAAAGCGCACATTTTTGGTGAAAAAGAATATAAGCAAAGCCCGGAACGGAATTAAAACCGAACCGGGCAATTTATTTTGATATGTGTTTTTATTCTGCGGCGTTGTACTTTTTGGCTTCTTCGATAATCTTTGCGCAGCTGGGAGCCGGAACCTCCTCGTAGCGTACAAAGTCGTAATCAAATCTGCCGCGTCCCTGAGTCATTGCGCGCAGTGAAATTACGTAGTTTGCCATTTCAGCCTGCGGAGTTTCAGCCTCGACTAAGGTGTAGCCCTCGCGTTTTTCGTCGGGATTCATGCCGAGGACTCTTGCTCGTCTCTTGTTGAGATCTCCTATAACGTCGCCGACAAGCGAATCCGGTACGGAGACTTTCAGCGCGCCTACCGGTTCGAGCAGTACCGGAGAGGCTTTGGGCAGACCTTCCTTGTACGCAAGCTTTGCCGCAAGCTTAAAGGAGATTTCGTTTGAGTCAACCGGGTGATATGAGCCGTCGTAAAGGTCGGCTGCAAGATTTACAACCGGGAATCCTGCAAGAACGCCTTTCTGCATTGCCTCAAGCAGACCTTTTTCGACTGCCGGATAAAATCCTTTGGGTACGCTTCCGCCTACAACGCTCTGCGTAAAGGTAAGACCTTCGTCAGTACCGGGCGAGAATGTTATCTTTACATGACCGAACTGACCGCTGCCGCCCGACTGTTTCTTGTGTTTGCCCTCTACCTGTACGGATTTTTTTATTGTTTCGCGGTAGGGAATACGAGCCTGCGTAAGATTTACCGAAGCGCCGAAACGTGTCTTTAGCTTTGAAACCGTAACGTCAAGGTGCATATCTCCCAAGCCCGATACCGTCATCTGATGCGTTTCGGCATTGTTCTTGTAAGAAAGCGTCTTGTCCTCGTCGAGCAGCTTTGCAATGCCCTGAGATATTTTGTCCTCGTCGCCCTTTGCCTTAGGTTCTATTGCCATGGTAAGGTACGGAACGGGATATTCAATAGGAGCATACTTGATTTTGCCGCCGAAGGTGTCGTTTGTGGAGGCTGAGGCGAGCTTTGAAGTAACGCCTATGTCGCCGCAGTTGAGCATATCGACCTCCGTCTGCTTTTTGCCGCGGATAACGTATATGTGCGCGAACTTTTCGGCAGTGCCGTTTGTGAGGTTTGTAAGCGTCATGTCCTTTTTCAGCGTGCCGTTCATGACCTTGAAGTATGACATCTTGCCTACGAACGGGTCGGCAACCGTCTTGAATATGAATACAGCCGTTTCGCCGTCGGGATCGGGCTTGATTTTTTCGCCGTTTTCGTCTCTTTCACCGTATCTGTCAAGAGGATTCGGGAAAGACGCGGCTATAATGTCAAGCAGAGGAGCAACACCCATGAGCGTTGCCGCCGAGCCTACCATTACCGGTGCGATAGAGCCGTTTATTATGCCGAGATTGAGAGCAGTCTGCATTTCTTCAAGCGTAAACTTCTCTCCGGCAAAGAATTTTTCCATCATCTCGTCGCTCGTTTCCGCAAGTGATTCTACAAGCATATCGCGGAATGCGTTTACCTTTTCCATGCTCTCGTCCGGTATCGGCATTTCCTTTATTGTGCCGTCTTTTATGTATTCGTAACCCGTAAGCGTGATAAGATCGACATATCCGAGAGGTTTTCTGTCAATAATTATCGGTATTGCGACAGGGCAGATTATGTGACCGAACTTTTCGCGCATAGCCTCTATCGTATTGCCGAAGTTTGCGTTGTCGTCGTCCATTTTGTTGACAAAGAAAGCTTTGGGTATTCTTGCTTCTGTTGCATACTCCCATGCAAGCTCGCTTCCAGCGTCAACGCCGCTCTTTGCGTCCATAACGATAAGCGCCGTTCCCGAAACTCTAAGAGCCTGCTTTACTTCTCCCGCAAAGTCGAGAAAACCGGGCGTGTCTATAAAGTTTATCTTGCTGCCTTTCCAGAACAGCGGAGCAACTGACGCAGAAATCGAAAATTTGCGCTTAATTTCTTCGGCGTCGCAGTCGCATACGGTGTTTCCGTCAGCGGTCTTGCCGAGACGTTCTGTTTCTTTAGCCAAAAACAGCATTGCTTCTGCGAGTGAAGTCTTTCCGTTTCCTCCGTGTCCCAAAAGACACACATTCTTTATGTTTTTTGTGTCGGCTGATAAATTTGCCATTTCCTGTTGCCCCTTTCCGGAATATTGCCGAGTTAAACTTATTTCTGATAACTCTTTAAACTTATTATACTATATATCATGTTTGTTTGCAATATGCAAATATGCTTGAAAAATTGCACTTAAATTTGTCATACTTGCACAAACCACGACAAAAAATAACAGCCCGACACGATTGCTGCGGAATACCGCCGTGCCAAGCTGAAATTTGATGTGATAAAAAGGTTTAAACTTTTATTTGCTTAAAAACGAGAATACAATCGCAGGCAGACACCAGAGAAGCTGAAGTCCGACAAAGAATGAAACCGTAAGAACGGGAACTGCGCCTGTAAGAGTAAGAGCCGCGGCAATGATAATGCTGAGAACCGAGCATACCGTGCCGACAACGGTGTTTGAACGGTAGATGTTTCTGAGTTTGTCAAGGCTTATAAAGCCGTGGAGAAAACTGTGAACGCCCGTGAGCGAAACAATGCTGCCGTTTGAAGTCGTTTCCTGCTCTTCGGAAAGCGTTTCGGGAGATTTTCTGATAACCGAAACGGGGTAATTCGTGCCCTTGAGATTTCCGCAGATGAGCTGGTTGTTTATGCAGGGATCAAAGGTCTTGACGCCTACGCATACGCCTGCATTGTAAAGACTGTGGAGTATAGGCTCAAAACCGCGGTTTACCGAATACTTTATGTAGAACTTTGCGGCAAGTCCGCCGTTTACAGACATATACATAATGCTGCCGAGAGACTGTAAGAAGGATTCGTCTATGTTGTCCGACGGCGTTGCGATGTCAAAGAGTCTGAAGAAATTGCTTGTGCCGAGTAAAATTTCCATATCGTCAAGTCTGATTCTCAAGCCGTCGGGAGAGTGTTCAATTACAGAAGCCTCTCCTATGTGCTCGTCGCTGCCCTGTACGGAATTTGCAAATACGTATGAAAGCGGCCCCGGCAGCTTGTCGAAGATGCGCGCCATGTAGATTATAACTTTGTCGATTCTGTGGTCGCCGTAGGTGCGTATGCTTGAAACCTTGACGTTTTTGGCTGGAAATACTTCGGTATCGTCAAAGGATATGATGCCTGCCTCGGTATATGCGTCGCAGGCAGCCTCGCCTATAAACGCGGTCTTTGACTTTGCGGCTCTGAGCGAGAAGATAAGGTAGGGAAGAACCGTTGCGAGAAGAAGATTTACCGGAAGAGAAGCGAGTATTACGCCGACTCCCACGGTTATGCCGTGATAAACGTCGGAAGTCATAAATCCGGAAAGCGCTCCGCAGATAACTCCGACAATTATTCCCGTTACCGCAAGCTTAAAGCAGGATTTTGTAGCTTTGGGCACGGCAAAGGTCTTTTTGAAGAAACCGGAAATAAAGCTGTTTTTTGAAACGGTGAAGATGGTTGTGTCCTGTTCGAGATATTTTGCGAATGCGCCTGCCTCGTCGGAGGTCGCGTCAAGCTCTGTCGTGGAGAACTTCGGCTTTTTGGACGCGGCAATGCAGAAAGAAGTCAGCGCCGTGTATGACTTTATAAAGCTGTTGATCGAGAGAATTACAAGTGCAAGACAGCCGACCGAACAGTAAGAACGCAGCGACGGACTTGTTCCCGCAAGCGTAATGGATATGATCGTGTAAAGCGTACATACGCACAGTGTAACGGCACACAGCAGTTCGGGACGCGCCTTGTGCGGATTAAGGCTCTTAAACGCGCGTTTTACGCCGTCAAGATTGAATATAATGCCGAAGAACATTATCTGAAGCATGGAAAGCGCGTACACAACGCCGTATCTTCCGGGCTCAAAAATTCCGGGGTGTGACTTTGCCGTTCCTGCGGCGCTTTCAAAATATATGCAGAAAATTGCGGCTGCAATCGTCAGTATAACCGACAGAACGCCTTTAAGCGCGTTTGAACGCAGCTCTTTGATTATTAAAGTTTCCTGATGCGGATCGGTGTACTCACATTCGGGTTCGTCGTCGGAAAACAGTGCGTCGTATTGCTTGTTGAAATTCTCGCCGAGTCTGCCTGAGGCAAATACGTCGGTGTATTCGTCATGTGATTCGCTGTCCGCTGCATCTGCGCTGTCAGTTGACGGGTGGTTACCCGAAAGCATTGCAATGTCGTCGTTTGAGATAACATCTTTGCGGCGGCGTCTTTTCTTTTTCTTTGTTTCGGCTTTGCCCGAATCTGCGTCGCTTTCGGTGTTTCCCGAAACAATTTCGGGAGTTTCGAGAGCCGTGCCAGTATCGTCAAAACCGTTGTCCGCAAGACGGCACAATTCGTCTACCTTGTCGTCAATGCTGCTTGTGTGAGTTGCATTGAAATAGCTCTTTGCGCTGTCCTCAAGCTCCGAAAGGTTGAGTTCCTCGTGGCTTATGCCTTCTGGAAGATCCTTTGCAAAGGTGAATACCGCGGTATCGTTGTTGGAGTCGGGCGATGAAGTGTTTTTGCCGTTTTCGGAAAGACTTTCGGAATTGCCGCCGTTTTGCGAATCTATATGTATTTCGGATTTTTCAACGGTAATTTCGTCGCCGTTTTCCGTGTTTTTTTCGTCTGCGTCCGATACGGCGTTCTGTGCGGCGTTTTCGTCAAGCGAATACTGGTACGGCTCGTCGGTGTTGCCGTTATCGGCAGAGGAATCAAGTTGGCTTTCCGTGCCGCCGTTTATAACGGCATCGTTTTGCGATCTGTCTTGCTTTTTGCCTGCAAACAGCCCGGCAAGACCTGTTTTGCCTGAATTTTCGGGAAGGTTTTGCTTTTCTGACATTAATCTGACCTCCGTTATTTTTGTTTAGTTCTGACCTCTCTGGCTTATGGCTCTGTAAAGCAGAACAGCCGCCGCCGTCGAAACGTTGAGGGAATTTACCTTGCCTCTCATTGGTAAGGAAAGAATGTAATCGCAGTTTTTCTTAACAAGCGGCGATACGCCGTTTTCCTCGCTGCCGAGGACTATTGCGCAGGGAACGTCAAAATCGGCTTTTGTATAGTCTGTCCCGTCCGCCTCTGCGGCAAATATCCAGAGACCGAGTTCTTTGAGTTTCTTTATGGTTTCGGTGACGTTTACGCACTTTACCGCAGCGAGATGTTCGACAGCTCCCGCAGAAGCTTTTGCGACTGCCGGCGTAATGCACGCGCTGTTGCGTTTCGGAATAATAATGCCGTGAGCGCCTGCGCCCTCAGCACATCTGATTATGGCTCCGAGATTGTGCGGATCCGAAATGTTGTCCGCAATGACTATAAGCGGTTTTTCGCCACGCTGCTTTGCGATTTCGAGTACGTCCTCTATCGTCACGTATTCTTTTTCCGAGGCTATTGCGACGATACCCTGGTGCTGTTCGTAGCCGCAGAGCTTGTCAAGCTTTGCCTTTTCTGTTTCTATAAGAGGAATTCCGCGTTCGAGTGCGGTAGCAGCAAGAACCGTTATCGAGCCTTCGCGCTGACCTTTCTGAACGTATATCTTTTCTATCTGTCTGCCTGATTTCAAGAGTTCTCTTACGGCGTTTCTGCCGGGAACCGAGCCGTTTGACAGACCTTCGTCAAAGCTTTCTCCGTTGTTGTATGTTTTTCCCGAACCGGGATTTGCGTCGCCGCGTCTGTTACGTGGAGAAAAGTTTTTCTTTTTGCCGAAATCCTTTTTCTCGCCGTTTTTAAAATTATTGTTTTTGTTGTAACTCATTTTATGACCTTTCGGAACTTTTTTTGAAAAATACGTGTATTTTCACCGCAAAACGGCATAATAACTGACTGTATAAATATTCTTCTACATTATAACACATATTTCGGCATTTGTACAGAGAATTTGCGAGAAAAATGTTGGAAAATTTTAAAAAATGACAAAAAAGCCGCCTTGCCGCAGAGTTTTTGCCTTAAAGACAAATATCCGCCGCGTTTTTGTACGCAGCGGAGTTGTATTGTGTGTTATATTGAATGTCTGAGCGCAACGCGAAAAACGGTGCGTAGAGCACTTACTGATTTGCAGGGCTCATATCCTGTACAGCGAGTACGACTTCTGCTGCTTTTTCAAGCTGGGCGTCGGTAATTTCGCCGTTTTCCGAAACCTGTGTGCGTTGAGAAATCTCATAATCCGGCGCTATGCCGTCGCCGTCAAAGGAAGAACCCGACGGAGTTGTGAAAAGCATTGTCGAGAAACTTGCCGCACCGTCCGACAGCGGGAAAATACTCTGAACGGTGGCTTTGCCGTATGTGGTCTCGCCGACTAAAGAGGCGCGTCCGAAATCTTTCATTGCCGCGGCAAAAAGCTCCGCACCGCATACGGTGTTGCGGTTTACAAGCACTGTCATGGGATAGGAGAACTGATTTACGTCGCTTTTGTAGGTCTTTGCCGAGCCGTCGCGGTCTGCGCCGGTAATGGTCGTGCCGTCGGGAAGTATAAAATCCAAGAGCGAGGCGACGTTGTCCGTATCTCCGCCGGGATTGTTTCTTATGTCGATTATAAATCTGTCCGCACCGTTTTTGATAAGTTCTTCGGCGCATTTCTTGAAATCGTCGGTTACGGTGCCTGTAAATTCGCTTATTGATATTACTCCGACGTTATCGTGGATTATGCGCGTACTTACATTGTTTACCGAAACAATATCGCGCGGAACGGTGATGTCCTCCGAGGTTCCGTCGCTCTTTCTGACCTTTAAAAGCACGCTTGAATAAGCTTCGCCGCTGCCTATTTTGAGCATTGCCCCGTAAAAGCCGGATTCGCTTACCGCAACGCCGTTTACGCTTGTTATAGTGTCTCCGGGAACAATGCCTGCCTTTTGCGCGGGAGAGTCCGCGTAGACGTTTACGACGTAAATTCCGTCCTTTGACGAATCGTACAGCGAGCTTATGCCGATACCTACTGACGAACCCTGTGCGGACGCCGCTATGTAGTCGGAATACTGTTCGGAGTTCATGTACATTGCGTATCTGTCGCCGAGACCCGAAAGATAGCCGCCCATTGCTCCGTCGATAAGAGAGGCGGTGTCCGCGGCATATACGGATTTGCTCTTTACAATGCCGTCAAGCGACGTAAGGCTTTCGGAAAGCGCTGTTCTGTCGGTTGCGACCATGTCGGTCACGCGCCTTTGCCAGAAATCGTTTACCAAAAGAAACGTCGTCTGAAACGTAAGTAAGACAGTTGCGGAAAAGGCAAATATATACATAGGTATTTTCAAAGCGTTTTTGTTTTTGTTCAAAGTATCGCCGTCCTTTTTGTCAGATTCTTGTAATGATAGCACATCTTGATAAAATCAAGGGACTGTCTTTTTGCGGACAGCCCCTGAAAAGTTCTTGATAAAGTTAAAGTTTTGCGGTTCAGAGACCTATGTATGAAGCAGGATTTACGGCAACGCCGTTTTTGTAGACCGTAAAGTGCAGGTGGTTGCCTGTTGACCAGCCGGTAGAGCCGACATACGCGATTGTGTCGCCTTTTTTGACGGTCTGACCTACGGTTACGTTGAGCGAGCTTGCATGGGCATACAGCGTCATTATTCCGCCGCCGTGATCTATGGTTACGTAATTTCCCCATGAAGAGCTGTGCCGTGCGATTACTACTTTTCCTGCGTCTGCCGCGTATATGCTTGTTCCGCGCGGTGCGGGAAGATCAAGCCCGTTGTGATTTTCGGTTTTGCCGCTTATCGGGCTTGTACGCGTTATAAATCCGCTGGAAACCGTCGTATATGACGAGGGCAGAGGATAACCCATTGTGCCGGAGTAAGCTGCGTTGGAGGACGCGGTGTTGTTCTTTCTCTGTTCTTCGTAAAGAGCCTTGATCTCGGCGTTTATTGCGTTTGTTTCGGCAAGCTTTTTCTTGTAGAGAGATTCGGCGTTTGCCGCGTCTGCCATATACTGCGTCTTTTTCTGATTTGCCTCGGCTATTTTGGCGTCGTACTCTTTTTTATCCTGCTCGAGCTGACTTTTATATACAACGCTTTCGTCCTTAGAGTTTTTCTGTTCTTCGCGCGTCTTTTCAAGACTTGCTTTTGTTTCGGAAAGCCTTTCGAGAACGTTGTTGTTGGCTCTGAAATGATATACTATAAAATCCACTCTCGAAAGAAAGTCGCCTATGTTCTCCGAACCGAAAAGAAGATGGAAATATGTATCGCTGCCGTACATATACGACATTCTGAGCATATTGTCAAATATCTTCTGCTCTTCCGCCTCTTTTACCGAAAGCTCCTCGATCTGCTGTCCCTGCTGTTCGTAGAGAACGTCAAGCTGATTTATGAGCGTTTCCATGGTTTTTATACGTGTTGAGAGAAGCGTTGTTTCGTATTCGAGATTCTGAATTTCGGTTTCGAGGTTTGCCGCGCCGGATTTTGCGGCTGTAATCTGTTCTTTGAGCTTTTTGGCATCGCTCTGGATACCGGAAAGCTTTGACTGGAGCTCATGTATCTGTTTCTGGCTGTCGGAAGCTGCGGCATATGCCGAAAATGAGCGCGACATATCGACTCCGGCGTTTATCATGACTGCGGCAGCCATGACGCATGAGAGTGCGAGAACGCAGAATACGCGGCGCAATGATAATGATTTCACTTTGTTTTCCGCCTCCTTGAAAACGGGTAAAAAGGGTTTGTGCGCATATTTAAACGCGCATATATCTGCGTATAGTTATAGCCGTGCCGAATACGCCTATGAACAGACCTGCGCCGAAGAACAGCGCGAGAAAGATGTTGTTAAGCTGCGCATACGGGATTATAGACACAAAGCTGTACTGTTCCGCAAGGCCTTCGACTATAAAGGTGTATATGTACCACTGGGTGACGTATGAAATACTTGCGGCAACGAGCGATATTATAATGCCTTCGATGATAAACGGCATGGTTATGTAGGTTTTCGTGGCGCCTATGTAGCGCATTATGCTTATTTCAAGCTCTCTGGAATGGAAAGTGAGCTTTATGGTGTTGGATATTACGAAAACCGATACCACAATAAGCACCGCCATGAGCCACGTACAGCCTACGGAGATTATATTCTTGAATTTTTCTATATTGATTGCAATTTCACGGCTGTTTCTTATGCTGTCAACGCTGTCTATCTTTCCGAGCTGATATATAAGCGCGTCGAGCTTGCTTACGCTTTCGTACTCTATTCTGAAAGAGTCGGGGAGAGGGTTGGTTTCGTCGTCGTAGGAATCAAAGAGGTACGAATACTGGTCGCCGTACTTTTCGCGTTCGGATTCGAGCGCCTCTTTCTTTGAAACGTAGGTAACGCTCTGAACATTATCGAGCTGCTGAATTTCCTCTTTTGTTTCTTCGACCTGTTCTGCGTTTGAATCAAGCTTTAAGTAGCATACGACCTCGTTGAAATTGTCAAGCTTTTCGAGATTGAAGTTTACGTTCAGAACAAGCGTTAAGAATATGCCTGTAACAAGAAGCGAGGACAGCAGAACGAGGATCGACGCCACGCTCATAAGTCCGTTTCTGAATACGCCCTTGAATCCGTCCTTTATGAACGTGAATAATCTAAAGTTCCTCATCAAACATACCGCCTATTCTGTCATTGAGCACAGAGCCGTCGCTTATTGTGATAACTCTTTGCTTGTAGTGGTCAACAAGATCTTTTTCATGCGTTACGACAATTACGGTCTTGCCGAGTTTTTTATTGAGCGTAATGAGAAGATCCATTATTTCGATGCTGAGTTTGGGGTCTATGTTTCCCGTCGGCTCGTCGGCAATTATAATGTCGGGATTGTTTACGATTGCGCGTGCAAGCGCAACTCTCTGCTGTTCGCCGCCGGAAAGCTGAGACGGAAAGGACTTCATTTTGTCTTTAAGACCTACAAGGTCAAGGAAAAACGGAACTCTTGTCTTTATCGTGCTGCCCGACGCACCTATAACCTGCATTGCAAAGGCAACGTTTTCGTATACGGTTTTTTTGGGGAAAAGTCTGAAATCCTGGAAAACGACGCCCATCTTGCGTCTGAGATACGGAACCTTGCCGTTTCTCATCTTGTCAAGACGGAAACCGTTTATTATAATTCTTCCGGAGGTTACTTTTTCCTCTCTGAGAAGCAGCTTTGTGAGTGTAGTTTTTCCGGAACCGGACGGACCTACAATAAACACGAATTCGCCGTCGTTAATGGTCAGATCGACGTCTTTTAAAACGTATTTTTTGTTGTCGTAGGTCATGGAGACGTTTTTGAATTCGATCATAGCAAATTCCTTTTATCAGTATTTTACGGGTTTGGAGGTTAAGTATTTCTTTACCATGAGCGCGACCTTAAAGGTTATGGCGTGCTCAAATTCACGCAGGTCAAGGCCGGTGAGCTTTCTGATTTTTTCAAGTCTGTAAACAAGAGTGTTTCTGTGTACGAAGAGTTTTCTTGAGGTTTCCGAAACGTTGAGGTTATTTTCAAAGAATGCCTGTATAGTCATGAGAGTTTCATGGTCAAGGCTTTCAAGCGAACCTTTTTTGAATACCTCCTGCAGGAACATTTCGCAAAGCGTTGTGGGAAGCTGATAGATAAGTCTGCCTATGCCTAAGTTTTCGTAGCTAATTACGTTTTTCTTTGTGTCAAAGACCTTGCCGACCTCTATTGCGACCTGAGATTCTCTGAACGCCGTTGCGAGATCCTTGATGTTTTCGGCAACCGTGCCGATACCTACCGTAATCGAGAGGAAGAACTCGGCGCTTACGGTGTCCACTATGGAGTGAGCGATCTTTTCAAGCTCGCGCAGATCAACGCCCGCCTTTGTTTCCTTTACGAGAACAACGTCGTTTTCGCCTATGCTTATAACATAGTCCTTGTTCTTGTCGGGAAACATATTCTGCATTATGTCATACGGAATAACGTCGCCCTTTTCGGTAAAGCGAACGAAGAATACGGCTCTGGGAGTGTCTGCGTTGAAGTGCAGCTCTTTTGCCTTTATGTAAATATCGCTCGGAAGAATGTTGTCGAGAATAATATTCTTGATAAAGCTTGACTTGTCATACTTTTCGCCGTACAGGCTCTTTATGCTTGCAAACGAAACGCATAATACCGCGCTTATGTCGGCAGCCTCCTTGTCCTCGCCCTGAACCATTGTGACGTAGTCAAGCTTGGAATTTGTTTCGGAGAGTCTGTATGTGAAGCCGTCCTTGCAGATTATCGGATTTTCCGAGGAAAGCTCTTCGAGTATATCCGTGTGATCCTCTCCGATTCTGACAAGCTCGCTGCACGCGACTGTAAATCCTGCGTCGTCGATTACCGCAACCGAACGGTCGACGTTCTCTTTCAACTGGTTAATTACGCTTTGAAAAACTCTTGTGGACATTCTTTATCTATCCTTTCTTGTCCCTGTCTGTAAAGGGATTATTCTCTGATAAGCCTTAACGTGTAGATTATAGCCGCTATAATGTACTGTACAAGCAGAATAACCAGCATTGCGTTAGGAGTGAGATACGCAGGTGAATTTATTGCGAAGATACCGGGCGTGTTTGCGGCGACGAACGTGCGCCAGAACATGAGTGCCGCCCAGATAACAAGCGAAACATATACAGGGATAAAGAGGTATCCGCGTCTGTGCTTGCCTTTGCGCGCCTTTGCATTGGAAAGCTTCATGGGAACAAGTATGCAGACTGCGGCGAAAACTATTATCGACGCTATTTTGAAAGCGACTATTGCGGGCTCCGCTCTCATTGCGGTAAAGTAAAGGGTGAGAGCAAACAGCGAATTCATTACCGAGTAGAACAGGAAATCAAAGTTGTATAGCTTTGAAATGTAGTATATAAGGCTTACAATTATCGTAAATACAAGGAAAAAAGTGTGTCTTGAGCTGTTAAGCTCGACGCCGAAACAGAGAAAGAATACGGCAATGTAGCATATAAGCCCCAAAGCGTCCGTGCTTGAAAATATCTTCATGCTTTCATTAACCTTTTTGACTCTGCATATAATAAACCATATGATTCCTGCGGCAGCAACAATGCCGACGGGTATCATGAACAGCGGATTTCTGCATAACATATAGAAGTTGTATGTCATGTTCTGACCCGTAGCGTGGCGAAGCAGCGTCGTCGCGTTCATTTTGAGCGTGAGTACTATGAATATGCACGCCGCGGCGAACACTCCGCACATTTTGTAGAAGTCAACGTCCGACTTTGAAAGCTTATACTGTTTGTTTATGTTTTTTCCTGATGACAAAAGAAACACTCCGTATCTTAGTAAATTTTAAAGTCTGTAATTTGTTTTGGTTTGTTTATGAGAGATTGCCCGAACCGTACATAAGAGCCGACAGCGCGCATAACGGCGCCGTTTCGGCACGAAGTATCCTCGGACCGAGAGTTACGGGCGTTATTCCGGCGGCACTTGCTTTGGACGCCTCGTTTTCTGAAAATCCGCCTTCGGGGCCTACCATAAATGAAATGCTTTTCGGAATTTTGTCCGACAAAAGCGAATTTAAAGACGTTTTGCGTTCGTTTTCGTAGCACATGAAGCACATCTCGTCGTCTTTCATGTCCGAAAGAGCCTCGTCAAAGCTTATTGTTTCGCATATTTCCGGAATAATTCCGCGTCCCGACTGCATTGCAGCCTCGCGTGCGATTTTTTGTCTGCGCTCAAGCTTTTTTCTGTCGCTTTTTCCGTCCGGGCGCGAAATGCACCTTTCGGTAAGCACGGGAATTATTCTTTTAACGCCAAGCTCCGTGCATTTCTGTACGATAAACTCAAACTTGTCGGATTTGACAAGCGCCATGTAAAGACTTACGTCAATGTCAGGCTCGGTACTGCCGACGCGCGTTTCGAGTATCTTAAAGAAAGCCGTGCTGCTGTCCGCGCTCTCGAATTCGCACATATAATCTTTCCCGAGACCGTCGCAGAGAGTGAATTTTTCGCCGGGCTTTGTGCGCAGCGAATAAATAATGTGCTTTGCGTCCTCGCCCGAAAGCGTTATTTTGCCGTCCGCAATTTCTTCCGGACTTATAAAGAAGCGTGGCATAGAACTATCGCAGCCCATTCGCTGCTTTCTGCAAACTCGATAACTTTAAAGCCGGCCTTTTCAAGTGCGTCTGTGACTTCGGCAGATCTCTGCGAGATAATTCCCGAAACTATAAGCCGTCCGTCGCTTTCAAGCACCTTCTTGAATACCGGCGCGAGCCAGATTATGACGTCCGCAACGATATTTGCCGCGATAAGGTCGTATTTTTGGTTGCATACGACGTCGTAAAAGTCCTTATCGTTTAAAATGTTTCCTGCAAGAACCCTGTACGACGATTTGTCAACATGGTTTTCGATGTAGTTTTCTCCGGCGATCCTCGCGCTGTTTTCGTCAATGTCAACCGCCGTTATTTTCGACGCGCCGAGCTTTGACGCCGCAATTCCGAGTATTCCGCTGCCGCAGCCCATGTCGAGCACGTTGTCGCCTTTTTTCAAATATTTTTCTATCTTTTCAAGACAAAGCTTTGTCGTTGTGTGCGAACCCGTTCCGAAAGAGCTTGACGGATCGATCTCGATTACGGTCTTGTTTTTCAGTTCTTCCGGGAGAGTTTCCCACGACGGCTTTATGCAGAGATTTTCTCCGACGGGGAAAGGCTTGAAATATTGCTTCCAGTTGTTTTCCCAGTCCTGTTCTTCAAGCGTTGTGTCGCCCGAAAGCTCAAGCGTTCCGAAAAGACCGTCCTTATCCGAGAGTTTAAGCTGCTTTATGCCGCTGCGTATCGCCTCAAGCATTTCAAAACCCTGCTTGTTCTGCGGAAGATAGAACGTGACGGTGGTCTCGCAGCTTTTGAGCTTTAAGAGGTCGTCCTCAATGTAGTCGAAATAAACTTCTTTGTTTTCAAGAAAGCTGTTGAAATCTTCGCTGTCCTGTACTTCGTATCCGTTAATGCCGTTCATGAGCAATATGCCCGATACCGGCTCTATTCCCTGTGTCGTAGTGTGTACGACTGCCTGTGTCCAAAGCATTGGATTTCCTTTCGTTAGTCGGCGCAGAAATGCGCGTTTATGTGCAGATTGCACTAATTTGTCCGCGGCGGTAAAATTCGCAAAATGCCACAATACAAATAATTATATACTATTTTAGCTTTTTTTGTGCTGATTGTCAATAGTGTAAACACTAATTTTTATGAAAAGTTCATATATTTCTGACATGAAATTGGGCAATAAGTATAATTGTTAAAAACACCTTGACAAAGAACGCCAAACATGATAATATTAATCTGTAATCAAAAATTTGACATATTACATAAAAAACCATATAATGATAGAGGTGCGGAGCTTATAAATAGCCGTGCGGTAAAAATCCGTTTTGTCAGCGGAGTTCCGTGCGCGCCGCAAGGCGGCGAGAAGTGAAAGGAAGTTCTGCCGAAGCACTGTATGACAAACGGAGGCTGGGCATGCGGCAAACAGCCGTATGACTGTCACAGAACCTTTGGTAGGTAAAGAAAATACCGAAAAACGGTTTTGTGTTGAGCTATCGGCGGCAAGGCGGCTTATATAATGACAGATGCCGTTCAGCCTTAAACGCAGATACAGCGGACCGACGGCACTCGGTTCGTTTTTTTGTATGCTTTGTTATGTACGGTTTTTTTCAGTCAAAATATTCTAAGGGGGATTCTTATATGAAAAAGCAGATCGCCGAAGGAGCTATGACAGCCCTTATAACGCCTATGAAGGACGGCAAAATAGATTTTGACAAATTCGGAAAACTAATCGAGGATCAGATAAAGAACAGCATAGACGCGCTTGTTGTCTGCGGAACGACCGGCGAGTCGGCGACTCTCAACGACAACGAACACAGAGAGCTTATAAAGTTCTGCGTTGACACCGTCGCAAAGCGCGTACCCGTAATAGCCGGAACCGGCAGCAACGACACAAACTATGCAATAAGCCTGTCGGAGCATGCGTGCGAACTCGGAGCCGACGCCCTTCTTCTCGTAACGCCTTACTACAACAAGACCTCTCAGAGAGGCATAGTAAAGCACTTCAACGCAATAGCCGACCGCGTTGACAGACCTATGATAGTCTATAACGTTCCGTCGAGAACAGGTCTTAACATAAAGCCCGAAACATATAAAGAGCTTTCGTATCATGAGAATATAGTTGCGGCAAAAGAGGCAAACGGAAATCTTTCCGCCGTAGCCGAAACTATACATCTCTGCGGAGACGACCTCAAGATAATATCCGGAAACGACGACCAGATAGTGCCGATAATGGCGCTCGGCGGAATAGGCGTAATATCGGTGCTTTCAAATCTTCTGCCTTACGAAACTCATAAAATGTGCAAGGATATGCTTGAAGGCAGAACCAAAGAGGCTGCAAAAGCCCAGATAGAATACATACCGCTTATAAACGCGCTGTTCTGCGAAACAAACCCGATTCCCGCAAAGGCGGCAATGGAGGCGCTCGGTTTCTGCACGGGAGAACTCAGACTTCCTCTTGCAGAGATAAGCAACGAGAACAGAGAAAAGCTGTTCTGCGCAATGAGAGAAGCCGGACTTAAATTCTGAAAAAAGACGGTACTTAAAAAAAGAATTCAAATAAGGGAGGGCGCACGGACGGAGGTTTTGTTTTACTCCCGATGTGCGCCGGTTTAAATATTATGACAAGAATAATAATCAGCGGAATAAATGGAAGAATGGGAAAAGCGCTTGAGCAGATGTGCGAGAACAGCGACGAATTCGAGATAGTCAGCGGAATAGACTTAAATCTCGGCATACCGCATACTTTTCCGACGGTTTCCTCTCCGGACGAGCTTGACGTAAAGGCGGACGCGGTAATAGACTTTTCCCACCACAGCGCGGCAAACAAGCTTTGCACATACGCTGTTAAGACGGGAACTCCCGTTGTATTTTCGACGACGGGTTATACCGACGAGGAGCTTGAGCTTATAAAAAAGACCTCCGAAAGCGCGGCGGTTTTCAGAAGCGGCAATATGAGCGTCGGTATAAATCTTATAACCGAGCTTGCAAAGAGAGCGGCGTCGGTGCTGTCGGATTTTGATGCGGAGATCGTTGAGATGCACCATAATCAGAAGCTTGACGCACCCAGCGGAACGGCGCTTATGATAGCCGACGGAATAAAGTCCGTAAGACCCGATTCCGAATACGTGTATGACAGAACCAAGGAGAGAAAAAAGCGCGGAAAGAACGAGATAGGCATACATTCCGTGCGTGCAGGTTCGATCGTCGGCGAACACGAGGTAATTTTCGGCGGTGCGAACGAGGTCATAAAGATCAGCCACAGCGCACTTTCGCGTGAGGTTTTTGCAAGCGGAGCGCTCAAAGCCGCGGCGTTTCTCAAAGGCAAGAAGAACGGAATGTACAATATGAGCGATATGCTTGCGGATATAATCTGAAAAATAAGTTAAAAAGGCATAAAAATTGACCGGACAGAGTAATTTCAATTTACTTTGCCCGGCTTTTGTTTTGTATAGAGGTGCGTTTTTATGACATGGTTTTGAGCATTTCCAAAGTGACTTCGTAAAGACAGCCGTTTCCGCTTTCAAATTTCTCAAACTCGTCTTTCATGTATTCCGCCATGCGGTGCACTTCGTTTCCGCTGCTGCCGGCAATGTGAGGAGTGAGAAAACAGTTTTTCAGCTTGTAAAATTCGCTGCCGTCCTCCGGAGGCTCCGTCACGGTGACGTCAAGCAAAGCCGTGATGTCGTGACGCTCTTTTAAAATTTTGAACAAGTCCTCTTCGACTATCTGCGCGCCGCGCCCGGTATTGATGAATACCGAATTTTTGCGCATTGACGAAAACAGCGCATAGTTTAACATTCCGCGTGTTTCGGCGTTGTTTGCAAGGTGGTTTGAAATTACGAAACATTCCCCAAACAGCTTTTCAAGTGTGCATTTTTCAACGCCGAGCTGCTTTGCCTTTTCGTCGGGCAGGAACGGATCAAATACAAGGCAGTCAAGCCCGAGCGCTTTTACTTTGCTTATAACAAGCTTTCCTATCATTCCCGCGCCTATTATGCCGACCTTTTCACCGTAAACTCCGGGATATTCCGAAAATCTTTTCTTCATGGATTTCCATTCGGATAAAGACGATACGTGCTCCGAACAGAAGTAACCTTTAAGCGCAAGAACTATCTGCGCCGCCGTATACTGCGCTACCGGAACGGCGTTTGCCGCCCATGCCGAAAATACCTTTACTTTGCAGTTCAGAAACTGTCTTGCAAAGCTCTGTACCGTGCCTGCGGCGTAAAATACGCATTTTAAGTTCGGAAAACAGCGCTTTATTTCGTTCTCCTCAAAAACCGGCATACCACATGTTGAGAAAATATATTCGGTGTCGGAAAACTTTCCGGGATCTTCGAGAATGTCGCTTTTTGTGTAAATTTTATCGGCATAAAGCCCGGCGCTCTGTTTTAATTCTTCGGTAAGGCCTTTCGCGTAAACGCGGTTTAAGTTGAATTCCGATTCGCAAAGAAAAATACTTTTCATAATTACTCCTCCGTGATACTTCTTAAAGAATCCGCCTCGGTTTTAAGCGAATTTATGCTGTCGTCGGGCATGAATTCCAAAAGCAGCGTCTTGTCAGCGTCAAACTGCGAAAGATAGGTGCGCCATGCGTCTTTTGCTCCGATCAGCGGATACTTGTTTTTGCCCTCCCAGTTGAAAACGTGAATGTTTTCGGTGTACGGCGAGAGAAGCTTTGCACAGGCAATGTTTTCGTCGAAAGATTTAAACTGATTGGGCTGCCAGTACATCTTGAAATACGGCGAATTTACGTATTTTATAAGCTCGTATGCGGCCGTCTTGTCGTCGGTGTAGGTGTGGTTGTGGCACTCAAGGCAGAATTTCACGCCGTTTTCCTTTGCAATTTCCGAAAGGTCTTTGCATTCGAGAAAAAATTTTTCTTTCGGTTCTCCCGAGACCTCTTTGCTCGAAAGATTTCCCGCCCAGAGCCTTATAATGTCCGTGCCCAAAATTCCGGCAGCCTTTATAATTCCGTAAATTTCGGACTTTTCCGAAACGCCTATTCTGAAATATGTTCCGTATGACGAACAGGAAATTCCGTACTTTTTCTGAAGCTTTACAAGCTCATTCAGATTTTGAATGTCGTCCGACGGCGCGTGAACGTCGCTGCCCCATTCTATAACGGATAAGTCTGAGTCTTTCATTGCGGAAAGTATTTCTTCGGGCGAATTTTTTCTGAAGGAAACCGATACAAGACCGTAAGTGTAGTTGTTCATGGCTGTTTACTCCGAATAAATATCAATGTGTACGTCCTTTGCGGGAACTTTGTATACGCGGTATCTGCCGTTGCGGTTGGAATACAGCGTGAAATTTTTCGCCTTTGCGCAGAAAGTGTATTCGCACACATGATGCTGATATTTTACTTTTAGCTTATTTGCGCTTTCGGTTATTTCGGTAAGATTTCTGCCGTCACATTCGAGTACGGGAAGACAGAACCCCGTATTTTCGCCGCCGTTTTGGGAAATATCTATGCCGTTTTCGGATATTCTGTAAGTCTGGATAATGCTTTGGTTCGGGAATGCGCTTTCAAACTCGGCGCATATGAAGTCTTTGCCTGTTTTCTGACCGAGATAGGAGAAAGAATAAGCCGTGTCTGCGCCGTACAGCGTTTTTCCGCCGTTTTCCGTATATACGCAAAGCGAGATGGGACGCGGATTTGCAAATTCCGTCTTGTATTTGGACTCAGCCGACGGAAACGGGACCGATATGCATATCGTTTCGGGACAGTTTATTTTGTTTATCTTTCCGAGACCGTTTGCGTCATAGTGAGTGTCGGCATTTGTGTCAAATTCAAGCGTATAGCCGAATCCGTTTGCAATTACCTTGTGAAAATCATCGCTTGTCTTTGCGATATACGCGTTTTTGCGGCATGGAGGTACGGTCGGCACAATGCTGTCGTCTGCAAAGAGATATGCAAAGTACGCCATGGACGCAAGCGTTATCATGTACTTGTTGAAATATCCGTAGTCCTCGCAGCCTGTCATTGAATCGACGGGATAGTAGTTTTTGATGTGGTGAATATCGTCCTTTCGGAGCAGCGGCAGAATGTTTTGCGCGGAAAGTTCGGCGGCTGCCTTGAATTCGCCCGCTTTTTCCATATCTCCTGCTTTGGCGTATTCCGACGCCGTATATTCGTAGTCTGCGGCAGTCCACATCTGATTGTGCAGAAACTGGTTGCTGCGTCCGCCGAACGCTATGTCGCCTGTCACGGATTGCAGCTTTGCCGAAAGAGCGTGCGACTTGTCGAGAAATCCCTGTATTATATCTTTATGCTTTCCGTCATATCCGGCATACATCATAAAGTTCATGAGAACGCGCGTTACATAGTCATACACGGTCGGATTGTTGGGATCTCTGTACATTCCGTTTTCGTCAAAGTCGCCAAGGAGCGACAAAAGCTGATTATCGATAAATTCGCGGCTGTCAATTCCGCATAACTTTGACCTCATAATCTCGCTTGCGGCACCGAATGCAGCCCAGTTGCCGCGCGATTCTCCCGGTTTCGGTACGACGTCGTAGTTTTCGTAAGGATTAAACTCTGATAAAAGTTCAGTCCATTCGCAAATTTTATGTTGGCTTACGGTTCCGCGCTCTTTCAAAAGATTTATCGCGCAGACTATCTCCCGCACCGAAAATTCGTTTGCGCATCTCTTTGTGTGAGGCATTTGTTTGCAGCATATGTCCATGCACTCCAAAAAAATGTCGCGGTACTCGGTACATTTTCCGAGAGCATTCAGAATGGCAAGATTTGCGGTAATGCGCGGAAAACCGTGCTCTTTTAAACCGTCGCGTTTTACGTCTGATACATATTCTTCTATTCTTTTTCTGCCGTAGGCATATACGGCTCTTTCTATTATGCCGATGTAGATTTCTTTCATAGACAGAATAATATCTCCACTGTTTTTTAGTATATTATAACAGCCGAAAATAGCATTTTCAATACTCAATGCGCTGCAAAAATAGCAAAATCGGATAAACAAAAAGGCAGTAAAAAATCAATCGGGCACGGACTGATTAAATCCGCACCCGACGCTTTGTGTAAAAGAGGAAGGAAATTATATTAAAAGGAAAATCGCGCTTAATTATTCAACGTCCTGGAGAGCCGCATAGCCTGTTTCTCCGGTACGTACCTTTACAACGTCCTCGACGTCGTATACAAATATCTTGCCGTCACCGATGTGACCTGTGTAGAGGACTTTCTTTGCCGTTTCGATTACCGTGCTTACGGGAACCTTGCTTACAACGACTTCAACCTGAATTTTGGGAAGGAGAGAGGGTTCGATTTCAACTCCGCGGTAGAATTCAGGCTTGCCTTTCTGTATGCCGCAGCCCATTACGTGAGTTACCGTCATACCTGTAATGCCGATTTCCATAAGTGCGTTCTTGAGTTTTTCAAACATTCTTTCCTTGCAGATGATTTCAACTTTGGTCATCTTTACGCCGTCCTTTGCGGCGGGAGCGGCGGATTTCGGAACTTCGACGCTCTTTACTTCGACAGCCTCAGCCTCGGGAACGTCGCCCGTAACAAATACCGGTGCCGAATCCGAGTACGACTGTACCGACGGAGCAAAGTCCGCATATGCGCTCGGCAGACCGTGTTCGGAAATGTCAAGACCTGCGATTTCATCTTCAACCGACGCACGAAGTCCGATCGTTTTCTTGATGACAGTATATGCAATGGTTATGCAGACCGCAGTCCAGAGAATTATGCAGAGTATGCCGAGAGCCTGAACGCCGAGCTGGCGCGCACCGCCCTCTCCGTAGAAAAGACCTGTAAGACCGGCGGGAGCTTTGGGGTTTGCCAAAAGACCTACCGCGATAGTACCCCAGATACCGTTTGCCATGTGAACGGCAACCGCACCGACAGGGTCGTCAATGTGAAGCTTGAGGTCGAGAAGTTCAACAACGAATACAACGAGTATACCCGAAACAATACCTACTACAAATGAGCCTGCCGCGTCGAGAGCGTCGCAGCCTGCGGTAATGCCTACAAGACCGGCAAGAGAGGCGTTAAGACACATTGAAACATCGGGCTTGCCGTTGCGTATCCAGGTAAAGAGCATACATACGACTGTCGCAACAGACGGAGCAATGGTTGTGGTGATAAAGATAGAGCTTAAAGACGTGCTGTCCCATGCAGCCGCGCCGTTGAAACCGTACCAGCCGAACCAGAGGATAAAGCAGCCGAGTGCGCCGAGAGGAATCGAGTGACCGGGAATTGCGTTTACTTTAACTACCTTGCCGTCCTTGTCCTTTACGTACTTTCCGATACGTGCGCCGAGCATGATAGCGCCGATAAGCGCGCACACACCGCCGACGGTATGTATTGCGGCAGAGCCTGCGAAGTCATGAAATCCGAGCTTTGCGAGCCAGCCCTGCGAGTTCCATACCCAGCCTGCCTCAATCGGGTAAATGACTGCCGAAACGACTGCCGAATATACGCAGTATGCGCTGAATTTTGTACGTTCAGCCATAGCGCCGGAAACTATCGTCGCAGCCGTCGCACAGAATACGAGGTTAAATACAAAGCTTGCGGCGTTGGTTTTGATAAACGTGCCGAAGTCGGTGAAAATCTGAAGATTGGGAACGCCTATAAAGCCGAATACGTAATCTTCAGCCATCATGAGCGAAAAGCCTAAGAATACAAACGGAATAGTGCCAATACAGAAGTCCATGAGGTTTTTCATAATGATGTTGCCGGCGTTTTTAGCTCTTGTAAAGCCGGTTTCAACCATCGCAAAGCCTGCCTGCATGAAGAATACCAAAGCCGCGCCTATAAGGTACCATATGCTGAACGCCGTGTCGCTTGCAGCCTGTACGGCGGATTCAACGGCGCTTGCCTCGTCCGCAAAAGCAGAAATCGCGGGACATAACATAAGTGCCGCCGCAGCAGCCGATGCCGCCGTCATGCATCTTTTCCATTTCGTTTCCATAAGTAAACATTCCTTTCATGTGCCGTTGGCACTTGTTTTTTGTAAAATAAAAGACGCACGCCCGACTGCCGGATTTTCCGGATAAGCCGAACGCACGTCATTGTGCTTTGATTGATTTTTTTAGGATTAAACTCTGAACAGCAGTTCGCTGTAAGTAGGTACGGGCCAGAAATCGCTTGCAACATCGGGTTCGATCTTGTCTACGGTTTCTCTGAGATCCTGCATTGCGCCGAATACCTTGTCGCGGTAGTAAACAGCGGTTTCGTATGCGTCTACGCTGTTTTCCTTTGCCTCGGCCTCTTCGAGAACCTTTTCTTTCTTGTAAAGCTCGGAAAGTTCGTCGGAAAGCTTTGTGAGAAGTTCGCTTTCGGCGTCGGTGTTGACTGATTCGCTGACTGCTTTCTTTGCGGCGATGTTGCCTGCCAAGAACGCTGTGTAATCGCTTACAGCCGGCATGATCTGCTTCTTCATCATGTCTATCATGGTGAGAGCCTCGATGTTGATGGTCTTGGAATATGTTTCGTACAGAATTTCAAGACGCGAACGCATTTCGGTTTCGGTAAATACGTTGTGAGATGTAAACAGCTCCACGTTCTTCTTGTCAACAAAATGCGGAAGTGCGTCAACGGTGGTCTTGTAGTTGAGAAGTCCTCTCTTTTCGGCTTCCGCGATCCACTCGTCGGAATATCCGTTGCCGTTGAAGATTATCTTCTTGTGTTCCTTTATGGTCTTTCTGATAAGCTCGTTGAGCGACTTTGTAAAGTCTTTTGCGTTTTCAAGTTCGTCCGCAAACTGCTTGAGCTCTTCCGCAACTATTGTGTTGAGTACGATGTTGGGATCTGAAATGGACTGAGCCGAACCCAACATTCTGAATTCAAACTTGTTGCCGGTGAATGCAAACGGAGAAGTTCTGTTTCTGTCGGTGGTATCCTTCGGGAAGGACGGAAGTACATGAACGCCTATCTCCATTGTCTTCTTTTCGGAACCGTCGTAGCTCTTGCCCGACTCAAGCGCCTCGAGAATAGCCTGGAGTTCGTCGCCCAAGAACATTGAAACAACTGCGGGAGGAGCTTCGTTCGCACCGAGTCTGTGGTCGTTGCCCGCACTCGAAACGGAAATTCTCAAGAGATCCTGATATTCATCGATAGCCTTGATTACGGCTACCAGGAACAGCAGGAACTGTGCGTTTTCGTAAGGAGTTTTTCCGGGATCGAGAAGGTTTACGCCGGTATCCGTTGAAATTGACCAGTTGTTGTGCTTGCCGCTGCCGTTTACGCCTGCGAAAGGCTTTTCATGGAGCAGGCAGACAAGTCCGTGCTTTGCCGCAACCTTTTTCATTATTTCCATTGTGAGCTGGTTGTGGTCGGTTGCGATGTTGGTGGTTGTAAATATGGGAGCAAGCTCGTGCTGAGCCGGCGCTACTTCGTTGTGCTTTGTCTTTGCGAGAATACCGAGTTTCCACAGCTCCTCGTCAAGGTCTTTCATGTATGCCGCAACTCTCGGCTTGATTGTGCCGAAGTAATGGTCGTCCATTTCCTGACCTTTGGGAGGCATTGCGCCGAACAATGTTCTTCCGCAGAAGAAAAGGTCTTTTCTCTTGTCAAAGTATTCCTTGTCTACAAGGAAGTATTCCTGTTCGGGACCTACGGTCGTATTTACGCGTCTTGCGGTGGTGTTTCCGAAGAGCTTTAAAATTCTCATTGCCTGGTCGCTTATGGCTTCCATTGAATGGAGAAGAGGAGTTTTCTTGTCGAGCGCCTCTCCGCCGTAGGAACAGAATACTGTCGGAATGAACAGCGAACCGTCCTTTACGAATGCGTATGAGGTAGGATCCCATGCGGTATATCCTCTTGCCTCAAATGTTGCGCGAAGTCCTCCGGACGGGAAGCTTGACGCATCAGGCTCGCCTTTGATAAGCTCTTTGCCCGAAAAGTCCATTATGACCTTGCCGCTGCCGGTCGGTGTGATAAAGCTGTCGTGCTTTTCTGCGGTAATTCCGGTCAGGGGCTGGAACCAATGTGTGAAATGCGTTGCTCCGAGTTCAACCGCCCAGTCTTTCATGGCGTTTGCAACTACGTTTGCGACATTTATATCAAGGTCTTCGCCTCGGTCTATCGTTCTCTTCAAAGATTTGTAGACGTCTTTCGGCAGCTTGTTTCTCATTACTTCATCGTTGAACACATAGCTTCCGAATAATTCCGGTACTCCGCTCATAGTAATCACTTTTCCTTTCAGCTTTAAAAATTTGCTTATAAATCAAAAAATGCCGCAGACACGAAACTATCTGCAGCACCTTTGCTTTTCATGAGTTTATGATACACTTTTTTTACGGGTTTGTCAATATATTTTTTGCATTTTTTTTAAATACGGCAGCTTGATGTTAATATGCACATAAATTTGCGGGGAAATTGTATATTATTGACAAATGTCTGCCTTGAATTAAAGTTCCAGACTCAGATCGCCCTCGATAACGCCGTTGTCGTCATTGAAAGTACAGCCGAGTATTTTGTCCGCAAGCCTGAAATATGCGCCGGTGTAGCCTTTGGGTTTGTCGGCATTGTCTGTGCGCTTGTTTCCGCGGCACTGACAGGAAACGACTGTCGGGAAGTCTATTACGATTTCGGTATCGAAGAATTTTCTTCCGGCAGGGAAGAACCGGCAGCAGTGTTCATGACCGCATAGCATGAAGTCGGGTTTTATTCGGTTTAAAAGTCCGAGCCATTTTGAGTATACGTCGGTAAAGACCGCATGATTTCCGGCGTCTATCCTTTCATGGCAGAAAACAGCGGTATATTCACAGTTTTTGTATTCGCCGTCGGAAAGAATTTTTTCTATAAATTCCGTTTCGGCTTCTCTGTAAGGCTCAAAAGCGGCGGTCACGCCGTATTCCGGGTGGTTGTCGGGCTTGTCTTCTCCGCAGTCAAGCACTATGCAGAACATTCTGCCTATGTGGAGCGTAAAGTATACGCTGCCGTTGTCCGTACCGACATATTTTGTAAACTCTGCCGAGGATTCTCCGCGGGTATCGTGGTTTCCGCGTGCGTTGAGTACGGGAATTTCGCCGTGCGTTACTCCGGCGCAGATCTTGAATATTGTTCTTATGCAGTCAAAGTTTCCGGAATGGTCGGGAATATCTCCGCCGAGAACGAGAAAGTCGTAATCTTTGCCGATTATGTTCGCGGCTTTTATTGGTTCTTCGTCGCAGCTGTGGGTGTCCGCGATAAAATACCAGCTGAGGCCGTCCTTATCGTCGCTTACCGGACGGAATTTGTATTCCTTTTTAAAGACCTCGTCCGAGTGAGCCGGAAAATACGGCTTTCGGTCGTAGCATTCGCAGAAAGCTATGGTATAGCTTTTGTTTTTGTCAAGAACCTCTCTCGGAACTTTGACTTTGTGCAGAGTGTCCGTTGTTCTTACGCTGCCGCAGACGGCGTCGTGATATTTTTTGCCTCCGCATTCAACGTATGCGGCGCCCGGAACCGTTGTGTTCCATATTATGTCATAGCTTTTGTCGCCGGCATAAAAAACGGCGGCTTCATCAAGAAGTACTGTATCCATTTTTGTTCTCTCTTGTTATTAAACGATTTGGAAAATATAAAATTTCAAATAATCTGTTTCGGGAACATTCCAAAGTATCGGGTGGTCGGGCGACTGCTGACGCGCCTCTATCTGCCGAAGATTTACAAAGGCGTCGGACGCGGCACTGTGCAGCATTTTTACAAAAAGCTCGTCGGTCATGAAGTGCGAACATGAACAGGTCGCGAGATAACCGCCTCTCGGCAGCAGCTTCATGGCTTTCATGTTGATTTCCTTATAACCCTTTTGGGCGGCATGAACCGTCGCGCGGCTCTTTGTAAAAGCCGGAGGATCGAGGATTATATAATCGTAGTCGTGAGATTTTGACTCGTAAAGCCCTGTGAGCAGTTCAAATACGTCTGCGCATAAAAAGCTCATGTTTGATTCAAGTCCGTTAAGACGAGCATTTTGACGCGTAAGCTCTATTGCCTGCTTTGATATGTCAACCGCGCACACGCTTTGCGCACCTGCTTTTGCACAGTTGAGAGCAAACGCTCCCGTATGGGTAAAGCAGTCGAGAACCCTTTTTCCTTTTGCGATCTTTGCCGCGGCAAGACGGTTGTATTTTTGATCGAGGAAAAATCCGGTTTTCTGACCGTTTATGTAGTCAACGTCGTATTTTATGCCGTTTTCGGTTATGATAACGTGACCGTCGGTATCTGTTTCAAGCCCGTCGCGGACATAAAAGCCCTTGCCGGTTTCCATGCCCTCCAATGTTCTGACCGACGCTTCGTTTCTCTCGTATATCACGCGCACCTTTACGCCGAAGTCCGCTAGCACTTCCGTAAGAATGTCAAAGAGCATATCCTTTATAAGCTCTATGCCTAGCGAGAGCACTTCGACCGATAATACGTCCTCAAACAGATCCACCGTAAGCCCCGGAAAACAGTCAGCCTCTCCGAAAATAAGGCGGCAGGAATGAAAATCATCGCCCATTACGGTTTTCCTGTACTCGAGCGCGTATCTTATGCGGCGCGTCCAGAATGCTCTGTCAAATTTGTCGTTTGTGTTTCTTGAAATTATGCGTACTCTTATCTTCGATGCGTCGTTGATAAATCCCGTTCCGAGATATGAACCCTTTGACGAGCGCACGTCGACAAGAGAACCATTTGCATATGAACCGGACACCTCGGTTATTTCGTCGGCATATACCCACGGGTGTCCGCGGTCGATGCTCTTTTTTGCCTTGTCCGTTACTTTTACGCTTATAAATGCTCTTTCTGCCACTTTTTTACCCCGATAAATAGTTTTGATTTTAATATAATACCCTAAATTTGAAGTTTTGTCAATAATATAATGAGAGCATTGCCGAATCGGGCAGCTTTGCAAAGCAGGGTGTAAAAAAGTTCACAATTTTCCTCTTGACAGACCGTGTTTCGGCGTGCTATGCTATGGTAAACCGATGAGAAAGAGTAAGTAAGCTTTTAAACTGTTTCCAAAGAGAGCCGCCGATGGTGAGAATGCGGTGAATCAAGAAAAAGCCGAATGGACTTTCGAGGGCAATCTGAAAGAAATGTTTTTTTCGAGTATGAGAGCCGGAGTAAGGCACTCCGTAAACAAAAGCCGGCGTATAGAATGTACGCGATGAGCGGACGCAGTTTAAAATAATGCGTCAAGCCGGGTGGCACCGCAGGATTTTTCCTGTCCCAGCAATTAAAATTGTTGTGGGGCAGGTTTTTTTATATTCTGTCCCCGAAAAGAAAGGAGACATGAATATGTCTGAGCAAAAAATCCCTTACAAAATCTACCTTGATGAAAGCGAAATGCCGAAAGCATGGTACAACCTGCGTGCCGACATGAAAAACAAACCGGCTCCGCTGCTCAATCCCGGCACGGGAAAACCCATGAAACCCGAAGAGCTTGAACCCGTGTTCTGCAAAGAGCTTATAAGTCAGGAGCTTGACAACGATACGGCATTTATTCCGATTCCCGAAGAAATTATCGGATTTTACAAGATGTACCGTCCGTCACCGCTTGTCAGGGCATACTGCCTTGAGAAAAAGCTCGGAACTCCGGCTAAGATCTATTACAAATTCGAGGGCAATAACACAAGCGGCAGCCACAAGCTCAATTCCGCAGTTGCCCAGGCATATTACGCAAAGAAACAGGGACTCAAAGGCGTCACGACCGAAACAGGCGCGGGACAGTGGGGAACGGCGCTCTCAATGGCATGCTCGTACTTTGATCTTGACTGCAAGGTTTATATGGTCAAGGTGTCGTATGAGCAAAAACCGTTCAGACGCGAGGTTATGAGAACCTACGGTGCGTCGGTAACGCCGTCTCCGTCAACCGAAACACAAGTCGGAAAGAGAATACTTGCGGCACACCCCGGAACAACGGGAAGTCTCGGCTGCGCAATCTCCGAGGCTGTTGAAAAGGCAACCACAACGCCGGGTTACAGATATGTTCTCGGAAGCGTATTGAATCAGGTGCTGCTGCATCAGTCGGTTATAGGACTTGAAACAAAGGCGGCTATGGATAAATACGGCATAGAACCTGATATAATCATAGGCTGTGCCGGAGGCGGCTCAAACCTCGGCGGACTTATAGCGCCGTTTATGGGCGAAAAGCTCAGAGGCGAGAAAGATTACAGGATAATTGCGGTAGAACCTGCGTCGTGTCCGAGCTTTACAAGAGGAAAGTTTGCGTATGACTTCTGCGATACAGGAATGGTTTGCCCTCTTGCAAAGATGTATACTCTCGGAAGCAATTTCATGCCGTCGCCGAACCATGCGGGTGGTTTGAGATACCACGGTATGAGTTCTGTTCTCTCCCAGCTTTATCATGACGGATATATGGAGGCGACGTCTGTTACGCAGACGGACGTATTCGAGGCAGCCGAACAGTTTGCAAGAGTTGAGGGAATACTCCCCGCGCCTGAAAGCAGCCATGCGATAAGAGCCGCCATAAACGAGGCACTTAAATGCAAGGAGACCGGAGAGCAGAAAACAATTCTGTTCGGACTTACCGGCACAGGCTACTTTGATATGGTCGCATACGAAAAATTCCATAACGGCGAGATGAGCGATTACATTCCGACGGACGCGGAGCTTGAGGAAAGTTTTGCAAAACTGCCGCGTATTGAATAATATGTAAATAAGAAAAGCTGCGAAAAGGCAGCGCGGAGGTAATCTGATGATAAGCATTCTTTCACGAATCTTTATAAAGGACTGTAAGAATTACACGGATAAAACCGTAAGGGAAAGCTACGGTGTGCTGTGCGCGCTTGTCGGAATTTTGCTTAACGTGCTGCTTTTCGCGTTTAAATTCTCAGCCGGTACTCTTTCCGGTTCCATTGCCGTTACGGCTGACGCGTTCAATAACCTTTCGGACGCAGGTTCGTCGGTAATTACGCTGTTGGGATTTCGGCTTGCGGCTCAGAAACCCGATTCGGAGCACCCGTTCGGACACGGAAGATTTGAATATATTTCGGGGCTTATCGTGTCTATGATCATAGTAATCATGGGTACAGAGCTTGTCAGAACGTCGTTTGAGAAGATCATTTCCCCGTCACGGGAACAGAGCTTCGGGGTTTTAAGCGCCGTAATACTTGTGTGTTCGGTCTGCGTAAAGCTCTATATGGCATTTTATAACACAAAGATTGCCGTAAAGATAAATTCTTCCGCGATGAAAGCCACGGCTGCCGATTCGCTGTCTGACTGCGTTGCGACGTTTGTCGTGCTTGCGGGTATGATAATTTCGCATTTTGCAAATGTCAATATAGACGGCTGGCTCGGACTTGCGGTTGCAATGTTTATCATCTTCGCAGGCGTCGGCGCTGCAAAGGATACCATAAGTCCGCTGCTCGGCGAACCTCCGACAAAAGAATTTGTGGATAATATCAAAAGTATTGTGCTTGCACATGACAAAATACTCGGCGTGCATGACATTGTGGTGCATAATTACGGCCCGGGCAGAGTGATGATCTCACTTCATGCCGAGGTTTCGGATAAATCCGAACTTATGCAGACGCATGACCTTATAGATAATATTGAAAGGGAGCTTATGCACAGGCTCGGCTGCATTGCCGTAATACATATGGATCCTATTGCGCAGGACGATCAAAACACGCGTATACTCAAAGAACGGGTAATAACAGCGGTAAAGTGCTTTGACGAGAGGGTGACGGTGCACGATTTCAGAACCGTTCCCGGCACTACCCATACGAATCTTGTTTTCGACGTCTGCGCGCCGTACTCGCTTTCACTCTCGGATAATGAGATAGTAAATAATATTTCCGATATAATAAAACAGACTCTCGGAGAAAACTATAACTGCGTAATAGACGTTGACCGCGACATGACCTGAACGGTGCAAAGCCAAGATATACGAAAGGAAAAGACCGATAATGGAGAACAATAACGGCAAAAAGACGCAAAACGGAAAGACAGAGCGTCCGAATACAGGCAGCAACTGCGATTACTGCGCGCATTACGACTGGGACGACGAGGGCGAAAGCTACGAATGTACAATGGCGCTCGACGAAGATGAAATGGTGTATTTTTTGCAGGGCAGATTTCAGCATTGCCCGTATTTCCAAGCATATGACGAGTACAAAATAGCAAGAAAACAGTAATAAGTTAAAAGCCGAAGCAACGTGTAGAAATACAGGTGCTTGATTTACGTATAAATATAAGAACAGCGCGCCGTCAAGGCGCGCTGTGTTTTTACGCGTATTTTTTTTGCTTTATGAAAGCTTGATGTTGTCTATAAGGTAGCAGACGCCGATGTTGTTTGACGGGGCGGTGTAGATGCCGAAGTAATCCTTTTCCGACGGAACATAGCTTTCGGGAATTGTAAACGAGCCTTCAACGTGATGCCAGCCGTCGTTTGACGCGCCTTTTTTTACGTGAGCGGTAACGGCGTGGTTCTTTGCGGTTATGCCGTCCTCTCCGAAGCAGAAGTTGGTGCAGGTTTCGGCGTTGCTTACGGCTTCGCCGTTTCCGTTTTCAAGGAAGTATATGTCGTAGCTGTACTTGTAGGTCTTGCCTGCGGTGAATTTCATGTTTGCCTGAATGTAGTTCCAGATACGTGCGCCGGGAACCGTCATTTTGTAGACCTTGTTTCCCTTGTCTTTGGGATCTTCGGTTATCGACATTGTTCCGCCTATCGCATACAGAGGAGTAGATGTGCCCTCTGCGTTGTCGTCTATGTTTTCAACGATTGACTTTGTGGAATGTGCAAGTTCTGCCGAATCCGAAGCGGCAGCGAGAGCTACCTTGAGATTGTCAACGTAGAAACTGCATCCGAGTTCCGTTTCGGGACTGGGGTTGCACCAGATTGACAGATAGTCATCGGGGCTTGGAACATAGTCCGCGTTTACCGAAAGCGTTCCCGAAACGTGTACCCATTCTCCGATTGAGTTTTTCTGGTTTGAGATACCGGTGTGGTTTGCGCTGTTGTAAAAGAAGTTTACTGCGGTCAGAACGTTGGAGTAAGGTTTTCCGTTATAATCTCCGAGGTGCTTCACGTCAAATTCAACGGTGTATGTTGCGCCGGGCTTGAAGGTGAACGGGAACTTGAGGTGAGTCCAGCTCTTTTCGGTCACGCTTGCCTTTGCGTAGTATACGTGGTTTTCCTTGTTGTCGGGATCTTCGACTACCGAAACATTTGCACCGTCGCCGATTATGGTATAAAGCTTTGCGTTTTCGGCATCTGCCTCTGCAAGCTCGGTCGGGAAGCTGAACGCGTCGGGATCTGCGTCGGGATCGGTGAGAACAACTCTGATATAATCTACACTGAAGTTTCCGGCAGCCTCAAACGGGTCGAATCTTATCTGCTGGATTTTCCCCTGCCAGAGCGAGCAGGATCTCATATCGAATTCAATCTCGATTATTTCTCCGTCCGTAGACTTTTTGGGCGTGTTTACGGTAACGCAGGTAACTTCGCTGAACGATGAAGCCGCGGTGCGGAAGAATATTGTCGAGTTTGCGGAGGTTGAATCGTCGGTAAGCTCATATCTTATGCCGACCGTGATCTTTCCGTATCTGCTTGCCGGAATGTCGAGGTTGTCGGGAGAGTTGAGAACTGGGTCATGACGTCTGCCGTTGGATTTGGATACGCAGTCAAGCACGCCTTTGTGTGCCACAAACGATTCAAGGCACGCGCCTGTCCAGCCTTCGGTGTAACCCGGAACGTTAAATTCGTACCGGTATTTCTTTTCGTCGGTCTTTACGTCAGACGCGGTTAACTTGATTATAAGCGAAGATGCGTCTTTTTCGTATTCATAGCCGAGAGCCGTGAGAACCGACTGAATTTCGATTTCGGGAATACCGTCGCGAAGAACGGGAGCCGTCGTCATTGTGAACTTTCCGGTATCGGAAACCGCGTCTTTCTGTCCCATTGTAAGCTCTGCGGAGTGCTCGGAGGAGTACAGGCAGAGTTTGTTCTGCGACTTGTCCCAGGTGTAGTATATGCCGAGTCTGTCAAAGAAACCGGAGTAGGGATTGATTGCTGCGATCATGTTTCCGGACTCGTCGAAGGTGTTGGTAAAGTCGGTTGTGAGAACGGTGTTCTTATCGATGAGATAGATAAGAGGCTTTTCGGGAGCCGACATAATTTCGATTACGGTAATTTCAAATTCGCAGTCGCCGCGAGCGATGGGATCGAATCTTATGTTGGTTATGGTATTCTGCCAAGCCTTGATTACCGAGAGGTCAACGTAGTAATCATGGAACTTGCCGTCAGCGCTGACTTCAAAGTTTGTAGCCTTGCTTTCGTCCCATTTTTTGCTGAGGTTGGTGAGGAAGTAGAACTGAGCGTCCTGCTTTTCGACAATGCAGCCGGAGAGTTTCATGCGGACGTGTAAGAAGTGAGCGTCTGCGGAATTTAGGTTTGCAACGGGCGTGCTGAGAGCAAAATCTCCTCCGGTGCTCTTTCCTTTGAGTATACCGTCCGTACACTGTAATCCGTCTATGCCGAAAGCGCCCGTGAGCCACTTTGAACCGTCCTTGTCCATATCCCAGCCCACTGCTCTTGTAAGGCTTGAGGTGTCGCCCACACTGCTGTCGGACTCGCGTCTGTCGCGTCTGAGTCTTGACTTGCCCTGATAGTAGAGAGAAGTAAATCTTTCTTTCTGCTGTTCGGTTGGAACTTCGCCTTTTGAAATATCTGCGTCGGCAACCTTTTCGGCGGTAAACGCGTTCTTAATGGTGTTGAGATAACCGAATCCGTTGAGATTTGCGGGCATTATGTAGTGACCTTCGCCGAATTCGTTCCAGTTGCTGAGTATTACCATGTTGGCTGCCCAACTGTTCTTTTTCTGAGAAGCGAAGTAGTCAGTCTTTAACCAGTCAAAGACGTTCTTGTAGTCGGAAACGGTGATGTCTTCGTATCTCGTATTGTCGTTGAGATACATATTGTTGAAACCTACGCAGACTGTCGGGACTGCGGCAAAATCGCTTCCGAGCGCGTTTGCATTGTCGAGCTGCTGCTTTAAACCTGTTTTCTGATACTGTGCGTCGAATGCCGACGGACCGAGGTTGTAGCTGTATACGCCGTCAAAGCCCATGTCGGCAAAGTTGCCGTATTTTGCACTCGTAGAAGATGTGGTGAGGATTATGAGATCGTCGTAACCGAGAGCTTTGACCTGATCTCTAAGATAATCGAGCTCTTTCTTTACCGCAGCATTGTCTCCGAATATTTTTGTAAGCTCCGAAGAACGGTATATGGTAAAGAGCGCCTTGTTGTCTACGGTGTAATATCTGTCCTTGTCCTTGAAATAGTATTCGATCCAGTAAGGAACAAAGTTCTTTCTGAAGTCTGCGGCATTTTTGGGAAGATTGCCGGAGTTTTCCCACATTATCGCATATTTTACGGTATCGGAATACTTTGAATTCATGTATGCGTTGAGACCGAAAGAATTTCTCGGAGTTTTCTGAGCGTCGGTGCTTGTGCCTGAATACCAGCATACGAGCTTGAAGTCAACGCCTGCCTCGCTGAGCCACTTGTTTTCCCAGTCGGCAGCCTCTGTCGAACCCTCGTCGAACATTCCGAGATAGGGGTGCGTTTCTTCAAATGCGCTTGTGTAGTCCCAGCCGAACTGGAAACCGTTGCGCCATATGTCGCAGACTTCCATGCCGACTTCGTATCCGTCGGAGGAAACCGGCTTAGGTGCCTTTACATAGTCGTCCTCGTCGTCAAACATATTGTATACGAGAAAATCGTCGGTGAAAACGTCGAGAGACTTTGAGACTGCGGGAACGGTGAATTTAATGCCGTCAAAAGTCTTTGAGGCAGTATATGTGCCAGAACCCATCTTTCTGTTGTCTATAAAGTAATCGACTTTTCCGTTAAAGGTGTTTACGGTTATCTTGAGAGTCTGCCATACGTTTTTGTCGTATTCGTAGAGCTTGATACCGTCTGCCGAATAGAAAGCGTTTCCTTTGGTGTATATCTTTACCGCATCAGCGCCGCCCGTTGTAAGAGCAAAGGTAAGACCGTCGGTGTAGTCTCTCATGAGGAACTTCATCTTGGCAGCCGTTTTCTGACTTATCGGCGGGAACGAAGTCTTGAGAACCGCGGTTTTTCCGCTTTCAACGCTGATTTTGAGATTGTGGGGATCGTATGAGGTGAATGCACTTGAGTCGATAGTGTAAGAAGCGCCGTCAAGCGTCCATGTATAGGGAAGATAGTCGCCCTTTGGAACCGAAACAAAGGTTTCGTTGAGCGCATAGCCCGTGTAAAGCTTTGTCTTGTCGGGAGTTACGGAACAGGTAGTCTCCTTTTCGGAGCTGAAAATGAGATAGTTCACGCCGTCAATGCCGCTGTCGGCAAGAGCATATTCTCCGACAAGCTTTCCGTCAAAGCTGAGCGTTGTTTTCTTTGCGTCAAGGTCTGTTACCGCCTTTATGCGCAGATTTCCGTTTTCAACGGCTTTTCCCGTGTCGGTTTCCTTGCCGTTTTCGAGAACATACCACTTTGAACCTCTTGTAAACAGATCAAGCGCTGCTTTTCCGCCGTCCTCGTGTGAGAGAATTACGTGGAATCCGTCCGCTGCGTTTGAGATCTGAAGAGTTGTTTCAAGTGTGAGTTTTCCGCTTGTGCGAAGATTGAACTTGCGCAGCAGCGCACTTCTCGAATCGTCTCTTATGTCGAGTACCGAAAGCTGCTTTGAGGTTGCAAGTCTGTCGCCGCCTCTTGCGTCAACGTCCCAGCCGTATGTACCGAATGACAGCGTTGATACAATGCCGTTGTCGTCGGCAAAGTAAAGCGGAAATTCAGCTTTCGGAAGAGTTTTGTGAGTTCCCGAAAGACGGTTTTCCGGAATTGCGACGCGGTTGATTATAGCCGCTGCCTCGCATCTCTTTATGTCGTTGTTGGGATAGAACGTGCCGTATTCGTCGGAACCGAGAACGACTCCCGCGTTGTAGAGCATGAGTATGTCCTTGAAGTACGGCTTGTAGCTTGCAATGTCGGGAATGGAGCTTATGTCGTTCTTGGCTTTGAAATAGTCAGCCGGCATGCTCGACGCAAACAGCACCGCCATTTCATATCTCTGAATGGGGCGCGTGTAGCTGTCAAACTGACCTTCCTTGATAATTCCGTTTGCAAGGGCGTATTTTACGTACATATCGTACCATTCGCCGCTTGTGCTTTCGATCTGTTTTCCGTTGTAGCTTGCGTGAACACGGCTTGCCATGGTTATACCCTGAGCCACCGTAACCTTGCCGTCGGGGCTGTACAGCGTATCCGAAACGCCGTTCATGAACCCAAGTTCGTAAGCCGACGCAACTTCTTCGGCATACCATGACTTTTCCGAAACGTCCGTAAACTTTCCGTTCTGATAGGTGTTTGTTTTGCTGAACGCGGCAGATGAACCAAACGCCATCAGTGCTGCAAGCGCAGTGCCGGTAAGCAGTCGTATAAAGCTTTTGCCTCGCATTAAAATACCTCCGTTTTTTGTGCAATTTGTCTAAAATTTGCCGTTCTTTTTATAATTACATATACATTTTATTATTATTGAAAGTTCCCGTAAATGCAAATTTTGTCACATTTGTACTATTTGACACAATATTGACTTTTTAAGCCCAATGTATTGCAATAGAATTCGGCGTATGTTATACTGATATCGTGATTTGTTGTGTATTTCCGTAATTTATCAAAAACGTGCAGAAAAAGCGCGTCGAGAGGTGAAAGAAAGTGTTTTACACACCGAATGTGTCGGTAAAGAAGATAACGACGGTTCTGCATATAAACAGAGAGAACCGCGACGTAAAAAATCTGAAATATAACGGTCATCTGCGCTATTATGAGCTGATACTCACGATAAGCGGAGAGAATTATACGCATTTCAACGGGAAAACCATACACAATGTCCCGGGCAGCGTAGAATACCTGCCGAAAGGCATAGAGGACGCGCCCAATACAGTGGTTGATTTCGTAAAGTGCGGTGACAGCATAGATATAATATTCGATTCGGATTCGGATCTGCCCAAAGAGGCAATGGTTCTAAACACGCACAGCAACGAAAATATAAGAAAGCTGTTTTCAAATCTGAGTATGCTCTGGGTTTCGGGCGGAGACGACGAATACTGTATGTACAGATGTATGTCGATACTGTACGATATATTTGCCGAGTTCGAGAATGTCAAAAAAGCGTCTCCGGACGCCGCAAAGGAGCTTATAACGCCTGCGATTGAGTATATGTCAAAGCATTTCAACGAATCGGATTTCGACTGTCCGTGCTTAGGTGAGCTTTGCGGAATGAGCTATTCTTATTTCAGACGCATTTTTACGTCGGTGTATAAGATGCCGCCGGTAAAGTATCTGACGCGCATGAGAATAAACTATGCCTGCGAACTGCTTCAGAACGGCGCGTACTCCATTTCGGATATTGCCACAATGTCGGGATATGAAAATATCTATTATTTCTCGCGCGTGTTCAGAAAGGAAACGGGACTTTCTCCGTCAAGTTTCAAGGCGTCGCAGAATTCGCCGTATAAGGGTAAGGAATAAAGCAGATATAAAAAGTAAGAATAAAAATACAGCCCGGTGCGTTTTTGAAAGAGGATCCGTACCGAGCTGTTTTGTTTTTTTATGCGTTTTTGTCACGTGCGCTTTTTGAGTATTACCGCACTGTGCGGCGCGATATATCCGTCAAAGTCGGAATTTGTAAGCAGATTGCAGTGTCTGCCTTCAAGCGAAAGATTTACAGTGTTTTCCGAAACATTTACCGCGACTGTCAGAGTTTTTCCGCCGTTTTCGCGCTTAAAGCAAACAAAACCGTTTTCGTGCTTTAAAAATTCAAGAAATGATGAGTGCAGCGCCTTTTCATTTCTCTTTATTTTGCAGAGCGTGCGGTAATGTTCCGTGAGATCTTGGTCTGCGTGTCCCCACGGAAAAGGTCTGCGGCAGAAAGGATCGTGATAACCCTCCATGCCCGCCTCGTCTCCGTAGAAAACTGACGGCATGCCCGGCAGCGTAAACTGCAATACCGACGCAAGCTTTAAACGCGATACCGCGACAGCCTTTTGCTCCTGCGTAAGCTTTGCTTTCGACAGCTCCTCGTTGCTCTTTCCCTGTCCCGAAACGCCCGACAGAACCGTAAGTATGCGTTCGGTGTCATGAGTACCGAGAATGTTCATGAGCACAGACGAAACAAAGGGCGGATAGCTCGAATATATGTCGGTTACGGTGTTGTAAAAGCTTTCGGCGTCCGCGCCGAGACAAAAATCTATTATCGCGTTCTTTATCGGATAATTCATAACGCTGTCAAGCTCGTGACCGAGAAAATATCTTCTCATTTCGCCGTAAGCGACCTTGTCCGCTGCATTTTCCCAGACTTCGCCGATGATCAGCGAGTCCTCTTTCTCGGACTTCGCGGCACTTCTCAAAAGGTCTAAAAATTCGCTCGGAAGTTCGTCCGCAACGTCAAGCCGCCAACCGGAGGTTCCGCTCTTCAGCCATTTTCTGACGATTCCGTGTTCGCCTAAGAAAAAATCCTTTAGTTCGGGACGGTCGTTCATGAGTTTCGGCAGTATTTTAATGCCCCACCAGCAGGAATACTTCTCGGGAAATTCCTGAAAATCGTACCAGTTGTGATATGGGCTGTCCCATGACTGATAAGCTCCGACGGTATCGTACTTTCCGTATCTGTTGAAATATTTGCTGTCATCGCCCGTGTGATTGAAAACTCCGTCGAGAATTACGCGCATGCCGTATTTTTCTGCCTCTTTTATAAGAGCGTCAAACGCGTCTTTTCCGCCGAACATTTCGTCTATCGTTTCGTAGTCGCCGGTGTCGTATTTGTGGTTTGTATAAGCCTTGAATATCGGACTTAAATAGATTACGTTAACGCCGAGTTCGGAAAGGTAGGGGAGCTTTTGCGCGGCACCGTACAGATCTCCGCCGAAAAATGAATTGTTTTTCATGGGCGCGCCGTTGTAAGGCGCGTATTCGGGAGTGCCGTTTTCCCAGCCGTCTATTCTCACGGCGTCGCCCCGCAGAGGTATGTCACGGTCGCCTTTTGCAAATCTGTCCACGAATATGTGATACATCACGGCGCTTTTTGCCCAGTCGGGAGTGTGGAAGCCGTCGGCATACAAAAGCAGTCTGAAATCCTTTGCGTCGTGCTTTGACGCGTCGCGCACCTCAAAATCAACATTGTTTACCGAGGAAAGCGCGTATATGTGGCTGTCGTCAGAGAACAGTGTTATTCCGTAGAAGAAGAGTCCGCAGTCCTCCGGCTCGCACAGTCCCGGAAAGTCGATTTCAAGCGTGAAAACGTCGGTTGAAAGCTCGGTTTTTTTGTATTTGAAAGCATATTCGTATTTTTCTCCGTCAAACGCATTTGTAAGCGTCATAAGACAGGAGCATATGCCGAGCCTGCGCGATATTTTAAGCTCAAACGACGGACTGCATGACAAGGAAAACGCACCCTTTCCGGATGCATTTGTCCCTTCTGTATATTTTTCAAAAGTTATGAGAGATTCGGGCGGAACCGCCTGAGGTATAAAGGTCTGCATAGCCTTATTGTTTCTCCGATTGAATTTTCTTTAAGTGCCAAATGTTATGGGCATATTCTTCAATGCTTCTGTCGGCTGCGAATTTTCCTGCGGAAGCAATGTTCATAAGCGACATCTTGTTCCACTTTTCGCGGTTCTTGTATGTGTCGAGCATTTTTTCGTGGCAGAGCATATAAGAGTCAAAGTCCGCAAGGCACATGAACGGATCCGCAACTCCGCGGTTGCCCACAAGCAGATAGTCGTAGATGTTGGAGAAACTCTGACCGTTGAAACCTGCGTTCAGGCTGTCGATAACGCCCTTTATGCGGTCGTTGTGATGATAGTAGCTTGCCGCGTTGTAGCCTCTCTGCCACAGCGAGTTTACCTCGTCGGTTGTAAGACCGAAGATAAAGATGTTCTCGTCGCCGCATTCCTCTTTCATCTCGACATTTGCGCCGTCAAGCGTGCCTATTGTAAGCGCGCCGTTTATCATGAACTTCATGTTGCCGGTACCGCTTGCCTCTTTTCCGGCAAGGCTTATCTGTTCGCTTATGTCAGCCGCAGGCATTAAAGCCTCGGCAAGGCTTACGCAGTAGTTTTCAAGGAATATGACCTGGAGCTTTTCGGAGATCTTGGGATTTTTCGCAATATCCGCGCTTATTTCGCAGATAAGCTTTATTATCTGCTTTGCCATGTCGTAACCCGGAGCCGCCTTTGCCGCAAAGATAAAGGTCTGAGGCTGCATATCGAGATTCGGGTTTTCTTTGAGCTTGTTATAAAGGTCGATAATTCTCAGTGCATTGAGCAGCTGGCGCTTGTACTCGTGAAGTCTTTTTGCCTGAACGTCGAATATCGAATCGGGGTCTATCTTTATGCCGGTCTTTGAGAATACAAGATCGGAAAATGCAATCTTGTTTGAACGCTTGATCTTTTCGAGCTGTTCGAGTATGCCCTTGTCGGAGGCAAATTTCTTAAGGTCGGCAAGCTTTTCGGGCTGATGTCTGTAAGAAGTTCCGATACATTCGTCAAGCAGAGCCGCAAGAGCCGGGTTTGAGTAGCATAACCATCTGCGGTGCGCAATGCCGTTTGTGACATTTGTAAAGCGGTCGGGATACATCTTGTAGAGATCCTTGAAACAGGAGGTCTTTAATATTTCGGAGTGAAGAGCCGAAACGCCGTTTACGGTGTGAGAACCGATAACGCTTAAATTTGCCATTCTTATCTGATTGTATGCGATTATCGCCATGCCGCTTATTCTGTCCCAGCCGCCGGGGAACTTTGCCCATGCTTCTTCGCAGAAACGGCGGTTTATCTCGCAGATTATCATGTATATTCTAGGCAGCTTGAGTTTGAAGATGTCCTCGTTCCAGGTTTCAAGAGCCTCGGGCATTACGGTGTGGTTGGTGTAGGAGATAACGTGAGTTACAGTGTCCCATGCTTTTTCCCATGAGAATCCGTAGTCGTCCACAAAAATACGCATAAGTTCGGGAATACAAAGCGCAGGGTGCGTGTCGTTTATGTGAATTGCAACCTTTTCGGCAAAGTTGTCGAGAGTGCCATAGACTGCCATGTGGTCGCGTATAATGCTCTGGCAGGACGCGCTTGTGAGGAAATACTGCTGAGAAAGTCTTAAGATCTTTCCTTCGGCATGGTTGTCGGACGGGTAGAGGACTTTGCATATAGCCTCGGCGTTGGTGCTCTTTTCGACAGCCTTTATGTACTGTCCCTGAGTAAACAGGCTCATATCAAAGCCGCCTATGTCGCGCGCTTTCCAAAGACGAAGCAGGCTTACCGCCTCGCAGTCTGCGCCCGAGATCATCATGTCGTTTGCACAAGCCTCGATTTCTTCGCTGTCCTCGTAAATTATCTGGCACTTGCCGTTTTCAAGCCACTGTTCCTTTACTCTGCCGCCGAAACGTATTTTGAAAACTCTGTCGCTTCTCGGAACAAGCCATACTTCTCCTCCGGGCAGCCATACGTCGGGCAGCTCTATCTGAAGTCCGTCAACAAGCTTCTGCTTGAAAAGACCGTATTCGTAGAGTATCGAAAAACCTGTTGCCGGGTAGTCGAGAGATGAAAGCGAATCCAAAAAGCAGGCTGCAAGTCTGCCGAGACCGCCGTTTCCGAGACCTGCGTCGGGTTCTTCTTCGTAGAGATTTGTAAGATTAAAGCCGAGGTCGTCGAGAACGTCGCGGTAAACCTTTTCAAGACCGAGATTGTAGAGGTTGTTTTTGAGTGAACGTCCGAGCAGAAACTCCATGCACATATAATATACGCGCTTGCCGCCCTTTTGATTTACAAGCTTTTTGTAGTCGTTGCGCTTTTGGGACAAAATGTCCTTTATTGTCATCGCGCACGCCTTGTACATCTGCTCTCTTGTAGCTTCGGACGGAGAAACGCCGAAATAGCGCGAAAGCTTTGACGTTATAGCCTCTTTAACCTCGCTTTTTTTCATAACCTGTGTCTTTGTGCTCATTGATTGACCTCCTGTATAAGAACCTTTTGCCAAAATAAAACGGTTCTTGCTTCGCTTTATTAAAATACAAAAATCAAATTTACCCTAACATAGCGAAATGCTGCCTTATGACAGCAAAACGCAGGTACTTTCACATATATTTTAGCATATGTTTTCGTACAATTCAATATACTTTTTAGCCGAAATATTCCAGCTGAAATCCGTCTGCATAATCTTTTTAACGAATTTTGCCCACCTTTCCTTGTCGCGGTACAGCCATAGAGCCGCGCATATTCTGTCTTTAAGCTCCCATTCGGAATAGTTTGCAAAGGTAAAGCCGTTGCCGCGAATCTCGCCGTTTTCTTCGTAATAACCCTTTATCGAGTCGTAAAGGCCGCCGGTTTCGCGCGTTACCGGAACAGAGCCGTAGCGCGAGGCAATCATCTGCGACAGTCCGCAGGGTTCGCTCAGCGACGGCATTACAAATATGTCGGACGCGGCGTATATCTTCTTTGAAATTTCCCTGTCATATATCATGAGAGCCTTTACCTGGTCGGGGTGGGTGTTCTGAAGATACATAAAGTAGTTTTCGTATTTCTGTTCACCCTTGCCGAGTACGATAAGCTGAACGTCGTTCTCCTGTATCACCGATTCCATTATCTTGGAAACAAGGTCGAGTCCCTTGTGGTCGGCAAGACGGGAAACTATCGCTATAAGCGGAGTGTCGGGCTTTTCGGGAAGGCCGAATTCCTTTTGCAGCATAGTTTTGTTTACTATCTTGTTCTTTAAGGAATTGACGGTAAATTTCTTGTATATGGATTTATCTGTTGCAGGGTTGTAGTAGTTGTAGTCTATTCCGTTGAGAATGCCGGAAAGCTTGTAGTTGTTTTCGCGCAGAATGTAGTGCAGCCCTTCGGAATGTTCGGGATAGCGTATTTCCTTTGCGTATGTCGGACTTACGGTAGTTACCCTGTCGGCGCAGACGATAGCGCCCTTCATTAAGTTTATGCAGCTGTCGTATGCAACGATCGACGCATATTTTATGTCAAGTCCGAAAACGTCGCCCAATATCGCCATATCGTATTTTCCCTGATAAGCGATGTTGTGTATCGTGAACACTGCGCGTATACCCGAATATCTCGGGCTGTCGCGGAACAGCGTCTTGAGATATACTACGCAGAGCGCGCTCTGCCAGTCGTGAGCGTGGAGAATGTCGGGGAAGAAGTCTATTATGGGAAGTATGTGAAGTACGGCGGAAGAGAAAAACGCAAAGCGTTCGCCGTCGTCGTAGCTGCCGTAAATCTCGTTTCTCTTAAAGTAGTATTCGTTGTCGATAAAGTAGTATATAACGCCGTCCTTTTCGAGTTTGAATATGCCGCAGTAGAGCTGACGCCATGCAAGAGGAACGATAATATCCGTAATGTATTCCATTTTATCCCTGTATTCCTGTTTTATGCAGGCGTAAAGCGGCATTGCAACACGCACGTCATAGTCGGGATTTTCAGCTTTTATCGCTGCCGGCAGCGAACCGAGAACGTCGCCGAGACCGCCCGTCGCGGCAAAGGGCATAGCCTCCGAGCCTACCATTAAAATCTTTTTTGCCATAGTGTTTAAACACGCATTTTAAGTGTTATACACTGCGTGCTTTTCCTCCTTTTCGAGAATTGTTAGGGCGATTTTTCTTATATTACCATGCCTTTTGAGATAGAGAACGGGTGCGTATCGTGACCCGATAACATTCTGCCGTTCTTTACGACTACCTCTTTGTCGGAGATTACGCAGTTTAAGAATGCGTCGTCGCCGATTTCGGAATTCTGCATGATTATGGAGTTTTTGATAACGGTTCCTTTGCCGACCTTTACGCCTCTGAATATAATGGAGTTTTCAACGACGCCATCTATTACGCAGCCGTCGGCGATAAGGGAATTTGATACCTTCGACGTATCGGAATAACGGGTAGGAGCGGAATTTTTGACCTTTGTATAGACAGGTCTGTTCTTTATGCCGAATATGCAGTCGCGCACTTCGGGGCGAAGCAAGTCCATGCTGCTTCTGTAATATCCGTCAAGCGAGTTTATCGCGGCGAAATATCCGTCGTACTCGTATTTCATGTACTTCATGTTGAGCCTGTTGTTTGCGATAATGTCGCGCGTAAAGCTCTTGTAACCTCGTGCAAGCGAATCGATTATTATGTTTTGCAGATATTCGCGCTTGAGAACGAATATGTTAAGACAAAGATCCATAAATCCGTCCATTGCCGCAGGGTGATGTATAAGATTTGTAATTCTTCCGGTGTCGTCAGTTTCGACAATGGTGCCGTTCTTTGCGGCGTCGGAACTGAGATACAGATTTTTTGTAACGACGGTTATGTCCGCACCCGTGTCAATGTGGTGTCTTATAACGCTGCGCAGGTCTATGTTGCATACAATGTCGCAGTCGGACAGAACCAAGTATTCCTCCGTGCAGCGCGAAACGAAGTTGTATACGCCCATGAGAGCCTCAAGTCTTGAAGAATAGGGATGACCGGAAGTCACGGTGTTGTCGTAGGCTGTGATGAACGGCGGAAGTATCTTGATACCTCCCGAGCTTCTCGCAAGATCCCAGTCTTTACCGGTCCCGACGTGATCCATAAGCGACTGATAGTTGTAGTGTGTTATTATGCCGACTTTGTATATGTCGGCGTTTACCATGTTTGAAAGCGTGAAGTCAACGAGTCTGTAACGTCCTCCGAACGGAACCGACGCCATAGTGCGCTTTTGTGTGAGTTCGGGAATGTTTCGGTCGTGAATATTTGAGAAAATAAGTCCGGCTACGGTTGTCATTTGCTTGTACCTCCGTCTACTTCGTCTGCCGAGATAATTTTTCCGGTTTCAACCGTATAACCGTCGGGAAGAACCGTTCCTGCGCCTATAACAGTGATTTTCTTTGCCTTTTCCGAGTCGCTGCCGATAGAGCAGTCTTTTCCGATAACGGCGTTTTCGTCAATTATGGAATACAGTATGCTGCTGCCTGCTTTTACAGTCGAATCGCCCATGATTACGGAATCCTTTACCACAGCGCCCTTTTCGATCAAAACTCCGGGAGAGATTACCGAGTTTATGACAGTACCGTATATCTCGCAGCCCTCCGAAATAAGGGAATTATCCGTTACGGCGTCCTCGCCTATGTACTGCGGAGGCTTTGCGGTGTTTCTCGAATATATTCTCCAGCTTTCGTCGTTTATATCAAATACCGGCTTTGAACCGAGAAGATCCATGTTTGCTTCCCAAAGGCTTGAGATCGTTCCGACGTCTTTCCAGTAGCCGTCAAACTTGTACGCGTACATCTTTTCTCCGGATTCAAGCATGTCGGGAATAATGTTTTTGCCGAAATCGTTGTCTGTCTTTTCTTTTGCGGCATCCTTTTTCAGATAGTCGAACAGAACCGACTTGTTGAAAATGTAAATACCCATGGACGCCATGGTGCTTGTGGGATTTTTCGGCTTTTCCTCAAATTTGAAGATCCTGTTTTCGTCGTCTGCGGAAAGTATGCCGAAACGGCTTGCCTCCGACAGCGGAACTTCGAGAACGCTTATCGTGCAGACGGAGCCTGTCTTTTTGTGAAAGCGTAACATTGCCGAATAGTCCATCTTGTAGATGTGGTCTCCGGAGAGAATTATAACATAGTCGGGATCGTACCTGTCTATGTATTTCATGTTCTGGTATATGGCGTTTGCCGTGCCCTTGTACCAGTCCGCGCCCTTTTTGCCCTGATAGGGCGGAAGCACGGTGACGCCGCCGTAGGTGCGGTCAAGATCCCAGGGCTGTCCGTTGCCGATGTACTCGTTTAAGTAAAGCGGCTGATACTGAGTAAGAACGCCTACGGTGTCAATGCCGGAGTTAATGCAGTTGGATAAGGGAAAGTCTATGATGCGGTATTTTGAGCCGAAGGATACTGCGGGTTTCGCGGTATTCTCCGTAAGTGCGTAAAGTCTGCTTCCCTGTCCTCCTGCAAGGAGCATAGCCACACATTCTTTTTTCTTGAACATATATTAACCTCCGAAAACTTGTATTAGCTTAAAATAATCACTCTCCGATGAGAAAACTCATGACTTTTTCTTCGGAGTACCCGTTGTCTTTGACGGCAACGGTTTCTTTGCGGATTCCGACGGTTTTCTGGCGCGTACCTTGTGATGAAGTATTACCGCGCCGAGTCCGGGAAGATCGAGCGTAATGCTGCCTGCAAAGCAGTCGGGAGTGGACGAAGTCTTTTTTGATTTCAGCGGCTGAGTATTTATCATGTTTGAACCGCCGAAACGTTCGCTGTCGCTGTTGAATATCTCGTGATAAGTACCGGAATCATATACGTTGCAGACAAATCCGCGGCGATCTACGGGAGTCATGTTGAGTATAACCACAAGCTTGTCGCCTGCCGCGTTTGAACGCACGTATGAGAGTATGCTTAAATCCCTGTTGTCTGCGTCTATCCAGCGGAAACCGTCCCATGAATAGTCGTTTTCCCAAAGTTCGCTGTGGTCAAGATACAAGAAGTTCAATTCTCTGACATAGTTTTGCAGCTTTGCGTGCATTTCATATGAAAGCAGGAACCATTCCACGCTGCCTTTGTAGTCCCATTCCTTGAACTGTCCGATTTCCGAACCCATGAACAACAGTTTTTTTCCGGGGTGCGTCATCATGTACGCCAAAAATACGCGTTCTCCCGCGAATTTCTGATTGTAGTCGCCGGGCATTTTGTCAAGCAGCGATTTTTTGCCGTGAACCACCTCGTCGTGCGAGATAGGCAGTATAAAGTTTTCCGAAAAGGCGTACATCATGGAGAATGTTACCTTTTCATGCTTGTATTTTCTGAAAAGCGGATCTGTCGAGAAGTAGTCGAGAACGTCGTTCATCCAGCCCATGTTCCACTTGAAGTTGAAACCCAGACCGTCCTGCTCGGCGGGCTTTGAAACGTTTTTCCACGCCGTTGACTCTTCGGCTATAAAGAGTGCGTCGGGATATTCGTTTCTTATCACCGAACCTAACTTTTTGAAGAACGCGACAGCCTCAAGGCATTCGTTTGTGCCGTATACGTTTGGGAACCATTCTCCGGGCTGTCTGTCATAGTCGAGATAAAGCATGGACGCCACTGCGTCAACTCTCAGACCGTCAATATGGTATTTTCTAAGCCAGAACATTGCGTTTGAGATAAGGAAACATTCGACTTCGTTTCGTCCTACGTCGAATCTGCGCGTACCCCAGCCGCGGTTTTCCATTTTGTCCTTGCCCTGATATTCGTAAAGAGGCTTTCCGTCAAATTCGTAAAGTCCGTGTGCGTCTTTCGGAAAATGAGCGGGAACCCAGTCGAGTATAATGCCGATTCCCGACGCATGCATATAATCCACAAAGTACATGAAATCGTGCGGATTGCCGAAACGCGACGTCGGCGCATAGTATCCGCAGACCTGATAGCCCCATGAGCCGTCGAACGGATACTCGGAAATAGGCATAAGTTCTATATGAGTATATCCCATCTGCTTTACATACGGCGCAAGCTCTCTGGCAAGCTCGCGGTAGCCGAGATACTCCCCGTTTTCCTTGGTTTTCCATGAGGCGGCGTGAAGCTCGTATATATTGATCGGCGTTGAATAGTGCGGTTCGATCATTGTCTGCTTTCTGTGATCAAGCCAGCTTGAGTCTGTCCACTCATAGCCGTCGATATCGTAATAAACAGACGCCGTATTCGGCGGAACTTCAAAATAGAAAGCATACGGATCAGCTTTATAATACTGCTTTCCGTCGGTTTCGATGATGAATTTATAACGTGAGAACCGTGCAAAACGGTCTGCCGCAAGAACCGTGCTCCAAAGACCGCCGTCGGTTTCCTTTTTCAGCGGAATATCCGCTTTCCAGTCATTGAAGTCTCCGGATATATATACTTTATCGGCATTCGGCGCCCACACTCTGAATTCATATCCGTCTTTTGCGGGGTGTACGCCCATGAACTCATATGAGACGAAGTTTGTGCCCTCATGAAAGAGGTATTGAGCCGCGTTGCCGTTATTTTTAGACGTCATTTTTGCTGCACTCCAGACTATTGATATTCTTATGAATATATAATAACACATTTCACAGTCGATTTCAACAATTTTGAGGAGAATAATGAGAAAATTATTGTCAAAAATTGTAATAAAAATGTAAATTTAGAATATTTTTGCAAAAAAGCTGTGCAAAAGGCACAAAAAAAGTGAATAATGTCTGAAATAATTAACTTACGTTTAACCGAGGTTTATCGCCGCTCAAACGCCGCAGCGAAAGCGAACTACACTTACGTGTGGCTGATTTTTGCCTATTTGTGACGGAAACGGATTATTAACTTCCACTTGCAGCTCTATACTGACGCTTTTCTGCGGAGAAAAGTCCTCCTGCGAGGAAAAAGTTCCCTGCGAGGATAAACCGTTCAAGGGACTACTCGCCCCTTGACAATCCCCCGACGGGAGGATTTCACTCTAAAGAGCGTAAATGCCATGAACATGATATTTTTCTCCTCCACAGCCCTTACCAAAACGACCACTTGTTACTACGGTGCGTCCACGTAACCCACGGCAAAATCGCTCGCAGATGCTCCGCACTGCTCGATGGGGTTGGTTTCTAAATAAAATTTATTTATCTCAGCTTTAACTTTTATGCCATGTCACGTTATGGTCTGCTTAAACTTTACTTTAAGTGCGCAAGTGTTTATTTTTTTCTGTCATTTCGCAGTCAACAGGGCACACTTTCCCGACCAGCTCGCTGGCGCGAGATGACTACGTCTGAATGTTACTTTTATGTATAACAAAAAAACTCTGTGCAAAGTTAAATTCAATGCACAGAGTTGTCTTTTTATTCAGTTTCACACCGCTCTATGTTTCCATAGCTTGCTTCGGCACCCTATTTACATCTGAGTCAGCCGCCTGCCTTTTGGTGGCTGACGGTACAAGCTGGCGACAGAGAGTATCCCATAGCTTTTTTCTAAATTAAGGGCTGCCGTTTTCTTTGCAGCTTTCTTTTTAAAAAGAAAGCGCGTACCCCTTCGTACCCCTTCGTACTCCTGCGTTCTCTATTCTATAACGTACCAAGAGCCGTCGATTTCCGCAAGCATATGATCGCTCTGAGAGTTGTCGGGTTTAAAAACGCGAAGTACGGCGCAATTTGTGAGCTGCTGTTCGGTGAGTTCGGTGTCGCCGCCGGTCATGCCGTAGTGCATATAATTTACGTAATAGAGAGGAGAAACGGTAGCCGGCAGATCATCGGAACCGTATTCAAAGACTGCATAATCTGATATGGTTTTCATTTCGTCGGCAAGCAGCGAGTCGAAATCTTCTTTGGAAAGCTTGTCCTTAACGCGTTCGTAGGTGTCGGACAGCATATCGTCATAATAAAGACCGTACATTTTTTCAACGTCTCCGTCTTTGCAAACGTTCATAAATTCCTCGGCAAGTTCGTCGGCGGTAGAATATTTTGTCTCACGGTTTTCTTCTGTCTGTTCGATTTCGCCGTTTGCATTTTCACTGTCCTTGGCATTTGCGTCTTTTCCGGAACAAGATGTAAGGCAGAACAGCAGCATAAGCGCCGCAAATATTACTGTAAGCTTGTTTTTCATCTGAAAATCCCTTTCATATCGTTATTGATACATATTATATTAATGATATATTAAAGCGTCGGTTTGTTAAAGCAGTATTTTGTAAACATTTTGTCCGCAGCACACTTTGCTGCGCTAAAGTATTTGAATAAAAAAATATCAATCCGTCATAACTTGCATCGGGTACGGTAAAATTTGTCGGTTTTCTGACGAAACATGAAATTTTTTTATAAAAGTATGCCGAAAGCACGAAAAAGCTATTGCAATGAAAAACTCTCTGTGCTATAATTAACCCGTATGTTGAAAACGCACGTAAAGACGGAGTTTCACATTTGCAAAGACTAAACAATTTTAATATAAGACGGAGGAAATTAAAATGTCCTATGTACAGAACGTCCTTGAACAGCTCAAGGAAAAGAACCCGGCACAGCCCGAATTCATACAGGCTGCAACAGAAGTGCTCACAAGCCTCGAACCGGTTTTCGCAAAGCATCCGGAATATGAAGCAAACGCACTTCTCGAAAGAATAGTAGAACCCGAAAGACAGATAATGTTCAGAGTACCTTGGGTAGACGACAACGGCAAGGTACACGTAAACCGCGGTTTCAGAGTTCAGTTTAACAGCGCAATCGGCCCGTACAAAGGCGGTATCAGACTTCATCCGTCCGTAAACCTCGGTATAATCAAGTTCCTCGGATTTGAGCAGATCTTCAAGAATTCTCTTACAACGCTTCCGATAGGCGGAGGCAAGGGCGGCAGCGACTTTGATCCCAAGGGCAAGTCCGACAGAGAAGTTATGGCATTCTGCCAGAGCTTTATGAACGAGCTTTACAGACACATCGGCGCAGATACAGACGTTCCCGCAGGCGATATAGGAACAGGCGCAAGAGAAATCGGATATATGTTCGGTCAGTACAAGAAACTTAAGGACTGCTACGAAGGCGTACTTACCGGCAAGGGACTTGCATGGGGCGGTTCTCTTGTAAGAACACAGGCAACAGGTTACGGACTTGTATACTTTGCATCTGAAATGCTCAAGGACCTCGGCACGAGTTTTGAGGGCAAGACCGTAGTTGTATCCGGCGCAGGAAACGTTGCAATCTATGCTGTCGAAAAGGCTCAGTCACTCGGCGCAAAGGTAGTTGCAATGTCCGACTCCAACGGTTACATCTATGATGCAGAGGGTATTGATCTTGCTGCCGTTAAGGAAATCAAGGAAGTTAAGCGCGGCAGAATCAAGGACTATGTAAATTACAGACCTAACGCCGTATATACAGAAGGCAAGGGAATCTGGACGATCAAGTGTGACATCGCACTTCCCTGCGCTACTCAGAACGAGCTCCTCATCGACGACGCAAAGGCACTTGTTGCTAACGGCTGCAAGCTCGTTGCAGAGGGTGCCAATATGCCTACAAGCCTTGACGCGACAAAGTATCTCCAGGAAAACGGCGTATACTTTGCACCCGGTAAGGCAGCAAATGCAGGCGGCGTAGCTACAAGCGCACTTGAAATGAGCCAGAACTCACAGAGACTGTCCTGGACATTTGAAGAAGTTGACGCAAAGCTCCATGACATTATGGTTACTATTTACAAGAACGCATACAACGCAGCAGACGAGTACGGCAAGGAATTCTCCGGCAAGAAGGATCTTGTTTCCGGTGCAAACATTGCAGGCTTTATGAAGGTTGCGGACGCTATGATGGCACAGGGTATTTGCTGAGTACGCATAAATATATTTACATTCTTTGCTTCCGGACTAATCTCCGGGAGCATTTTTATTGGGGGAGTTTTGCGGTTGGGTGATTTCAGCTTATCTTTGGCTGAAACGGGTTATATTCTTCAAAGTGCAACTTTTTCACCGTCGAAAAGCCGGAGAATAGGGTTGCAAGTGGCAGTGAGTAATCTTTTTTCACCCCAAATAAGTAACACTCAGCTAAACGAAAAGAAAAAATCCCGTGCTTTTCTGCACGGGAAAAATAATATTTAGCGTAAAGAAAAATCAGTCGCTGATGTAGGGGAGAAGCGCAATGTGTCTTGCTCTCTTTATAGCGATTGTAAGCTCTCTCTGATGCTTTGCGCAAGTTCCGGTAATTCTTCTGGGAAGAATCTTTGCACGCTCGGAAATGTACTTGCGAAGCTTGAGAGTGTCCTTGTAATCAATGAATTCAGTCTTGTCTGCGCAGAAATTGCAAACTTTCTTCTTTCTCTTTGCGCGGAAAGGCTTCTGTACTTCCTTATCCATGGTATTTACCTCCTGTTAAAAATGTGAGTGCGCTTTCGGCTTGTAATCAGAACGGAAGATCGTCCTCTGTCGAAAGCTCTTCAAAATTTGCGGCAGCCGGCTTTGCCGTACTGTCGTTCTGAGCCGAGGGAGCAACCGACGCGGAATCTGCCGCACCGTAATATGTTCCCGAACCGCCCTGTGCGTTGCCTCCGTTGCCTCTGCCGGCAAATGTAACTTCGTCTGCAACGATCTCGGTGCTTATGCGCTTCTGACCGTTTTGGTCGACCCAAGATCTGTTCTGGAGTGCGCCGCATACGAGTATTGACGAACCTTTTGTAAAGTATTTCGTTACGAACTCGGCTTGCTGTCTCCAGCATACAACATTGAAGAAGTCCGCCGTGACCTCGTCGCCCTGCTTTGCAAAACGGCGCTGTACCGCAACAGAAAAAGTAGTAACCGCAAGACCCGAAGCCGTTGTTTTAAGTTCGGGGTCTGCTGTCAGGTTGCCCATGATTATTACTTTGTTGAATGCCATAGCGTCACACCTCAAAAAAGATTTTTTACACTGACCGGTTAAAAATGACAATTACTTGTCAAGCTTTACGATGATAGAACGGAGAATGTCGTCCGAAATGTTGAACACACGGTCGAGCTCAGCCGGAAGCTCAGCTCCGGAAGTGAAGTTTACTACATAGTAGTAGCCTTCGGTAAGGTCTTCGATCGGGTAAGCAAGCTTTTTCTTGCCCCAGTCGCTGACATTGTCAATTACGCCGTTGTTGGTTGTTATAAGACCTGTGAACTTGTCGCATACAGCTTTTGCTGCTTCTTCGGTAAGCTCGGGCTTAACAATGAACACGGTTTCGTACTTTGACGTAAGCTGTTCCATTTTTTTGTACCTCCTTATGGACTTCATGGCCCTGCGTTTTCGCAGAGCAAGGAGAAAGGGAATACCTTTCCACAAATCAAGATTATACAATATCGCTTTGCTTTTGTCAAGCACTTTATAAAAAATTCACTTTTCTTTTTACATTGCGAACTAAAATCCGCACCTCTTTCGCACCGCCGTTTGTGCCGTTTTTTACTTGACAAAAGCGCGCGTGTGTTATATAATATACTAAATAATTGTAAATAAACTGGTATTTGTCGGAAAATGCCCTGTTTTTCGGAAATTCCGGCGGTAATTCTGACTGGAGATGATTGAAATTCTCAGCATGACAGGCTGCGGATACGCACGTATGCAGTGCGGAAACAGCATAGTTACAATAGAGATCAAAAGCGTAAATTCAAGGTACCTCGATGCCAACTGCCGTATGCCGAGAGCATATTCGAGAACCGAGGACCGCATAAAAGCGGCGCTCGGAAAGGTTGCGTCGCGCGGCAAGGTGGATATATTCGTATCTTCCGAACCTCTGCCGGGCAATCAGAACGCGGCTGCGGTGCTTGACGAGGGTTATCTTGCGTCGTACCTTGAGTGTCTTAAAAGACTTCGCGACGAGTACGGGCTCAAAGACGATATATCCGTCATGACGGTTGCGCAGAACAGAGATGTGTTTATGCCGGCGGCAAACGCGGAGCTTACGCCCGATGAACTTTGGGAACAGATAGAGCCGTGCGTAAACGAGGCACTCGGCGGATTTTATGAAATGAAGAAAACCGAGGGCGCAAGACTCAGCGGCGATATACTTTCAAAGCTTGACGTCATAGACGCAATAGTTTCAAAAATAGAGGCTGCGGCGCCCGCTGTCGTCGAAGAATATTCAAAGAGACTTACAGAGCGCATAGAGGAAATGTGTAAATCTCCCGATTACGATAAAACGCGTATAATCGAGGAGGTCGCGGTTTTCGCCGACAGGGTTGCCATCGACGAAGAGCTTGTAAGACTTCACAGCCATATGTCGCAGTTCAGACAGATGGTAAAGAACAGCGGCGAAGAACCCTGCGGAAGAAAGCTCGATTTTCTGCTTCAGGAAATAAACCGCGAGATCAATACGACGGGTTCAAAGTGTACCGACGCCGAAATCGCAAAGCTTGTGGTCGACGCAAAGAGCGAAGCCGAAAAGATACGCGAACAGGTACAGAATATCGAATAAAGCCGCAGAATAATGCATGAACGGCTTAAAGAGGCATTTTTATGAAATTGGTAAACATCGGATACGGAAATATGATAAATTCGTCGAGAATAGTGGCGGTTGTAAGCCCCGACGCAGCTCCCATAAAGAGACTTGTTCAGGATACGAGAGCCGTGGGAAAGCTCATAGACGCAAGCAGCGGAAAAAAGACACGAAGCGTGCTTGTTGCCGACAGCGGACACCTTGTGCTTTCGGCACTTACGGCTGAGACTGTACTCGGAAGAATAAACGGCGCGGATACGCAGGAGGAACAGGACGAAGATGAGTGATATTAAGAAAAAAGGAAGACTTGTCGTAGTGTCCGGACCCTCGGGAGTTGGTAAAGGAACGGTGCTTGAAAAGGTGCTTGAAAACCCCGATTTTGTCTACTCGGTGTCCGCAACGACAAGAAAACCCCGCGAAGGCGAAAAACACGGAGTGAATTATTTCTTTATCACAAAAGACGAATTTGAAACAATGATAGAGAAAAAAGAGCTTATCGAATACGCAAACTATAACGGAAACTATTATGGAACGCCGAAGCATTTTGTTGAGGAAAAACTAAACGACGGCAAGAACGTAATACTTGAGATCGAAGTCAAGGGCGCGGTGCAGATAAAGAAGATATATCCCGGAGCGCTGTTTGTGTTCGTAGCGCCCGAAAGCAGAAAAGTGCTTGAGGAAAGACTGCGCGGCAGAGGAACCGAGAGCGAGGACGTAATTAAAGGACGCCTTGCAATCGCGGAAAACGAGATACGTTCCTGCCTTATGTACGATTATATCGCAGTAAACGAGCAAGGGTGCGCAGATAAGTGCGCGTCGGATATTGTCAGCGCCGTTACCGCAGACGGCATGAGACCCGAAAATGTTTATGAAAAAGTAAGCGAATTTTTCAAATAAATTAATAAACAACGCTTTTTTTGAGCGTAAAATATATATACATAACAGTTACCGGTTAAGGAGATTGATTATAATGGTAAAACCGACAGTAGCAGAACTTTCAATGGGAAACAAATATAACCGCTATGTACTTGTAATGATGGCGGCAAAGGGTGCGAAATACGTAATCGACAGAGAAAATTACGATAAAGAGCATCCGCAGAACGATATGTTCGCATTTACCGAGCCTGAGCTTGTTCATATCGACTATAACAACAAGCCCGTAACCAACGCAATAAAGCTTTTCCATGACGGAGATATGTTTATAAAGCTTCCGCCCGAAGCACAGCAGGCTTCCGACGACCATATGGCTCAGTGCAAGGCAAGCGAGATGCTTGAAGAGGACTGATAAAGAGCGCTTTTCACAGCTTACCGAACGGAGGATCTTTCTTTGCTGTACGTTTGTGCGCACATATTGAATATTCCTTATCATATAGATAAACCGTATACCTACCACTTGCCCATGCAGCTTGAAAGCAGGGTAAAAGTCGGCAGTGTTGTCGTTGTGCCGTTCGGCGGCGCAAACAGGCTGAAAAATGCGGTTGTGGTGAGCATTTCCGATAATACCGACTGTAAAAACACAAAGCCGGTTGCCGGAGTGCCGGGAAAATATATGTACGTGTCCGAAGAAATGTTGGGACTCTGCACATTCATGAAAGAAAACCTTTTCTGTTCGTTCGGAGACGCGGTAAGATGCGTTCTTCCGTCGGGACTGGGAGTAAAGGCTGTAAATGTGTATTCTCCGGTTTGCGATGACGGCGGAAAATATGATGAAAAGGCATATTCGGGGCTTAACGACGCGGCAAAGGATCTTTTCGGTTTTTTGAAAAGAAACGGAGAGGTGTCGGAGACCGAAATAAAGAAAAAATACGGCAGAGGAGCGTCGGCTTGTATCGTCGCACTCGAAAAACTCGGACTTTGCGCGTCAAACGACGGTTTTGAGTGCCGTATCAACGAAAAGAATGAAAAATATGCGGCTCTTTCGGAAGATGATGAAACCGTCGAGGGCGTATCCTGCGGAAAGATAAAGCTTACGCCTAAGCAGTTCAGCGTTTTTGAAACGCTCATGAGATATGAGTCGCCCTGTCCCGTAACCGAACTGTCAGAAGCGTCGGGTGCGGGTATTTCTGTTATAACAGAACTTTCAAAAAGGAACATAATAAGGCTGTTCGACGTCGAAAAGGACAGGAGCGAGGCTCTTTTAAAGCCGTCAAAAGACGCGCGCTACGGCGAGTTTTCGCTGTCCGAAAAGCAGAATGCGGCATATGAAACGCTGCTTTCCCTTTATGAAACAAAGACGGCAAAAGCCGCGCTTATGTACGGCGTTACGGGTTCGGGAAAGACAAACGTAATGTTAAAGCTTATCGACCGCGTGCTGGAGGACGGAAAGAGCGTTATAGTGCTTGTGCCGGAAATATCTCTTACGGGTCAGACCGTCGGACGTTTCTCGGCAAGATACGGCGAAAAGGTTGCGCTTATACATTCCGGACTTTCCGCCGGAGAGCGCATGGACGCATGGAAAAAGATCATCGAGGACAAAGCAAAGGTCGTTATCGGAACGCGCTCTGCGGTGTTCGCGCCGGTGAAAAATCTCGGGCTTGTGGTGCTTGACGAAGAACAGGAAAGCTCGTTCAAATCCGAACGCTCTCCGAAGTACCACGCAAGGGATATTGCAAGATTCAGGTGCGCGTATAATGACTGTCTCATGCTGCTTGCGTCGGCAACGCCGTGTATCGAGAGCTTTTATAAGGCAAAAAGCGGGAAGTATACGCTTGTAACGCTTGACGAAAGATATAACGGCACGGAACTTCCCGAAGTCATGTTCCACGATATGAGAACGGAGCCGTATTTTGAAGTAAATGACGAAACGCAGGACGACGAAGAAAACGGCGGCATGAAGGGCGCCGTACCGTCAACACTCGGTTCTACGCTTAAAGCCGAGCTTGAGAAAAATCTGAAAAACGGCGAACAGTCGATACTTTTCATAAACAGACGCGGTTTCCGCGCCTTCGCACAGTGCCACAGCTGCGGTCATACCTTTGAATGTCCCAACTGTTCGGTAGCTCTCACACACCACAGAAACCCTGCAAACAAAAGAGATTTTCTCGTCTGCCACTATTGCGGATATACCTCGCAGCTGCCCGATAAATGCCCGGTCTGCGGCAAGGATAAAAGCATCGTGTACATGGGCGCCGGGACGCAGCTTCTCGAAGCACAGTTGAAAAAGACTTTTCCCGGAATAAGGGTGAGCCGTATGGACGCCGATACGACGGTCGCAAAGTTTTCGCATGAGAAGATTTTGGACGAATTCAGAAACGGCGGCAGCGATGTTCTGGTCGGCACTCAGATGGTGGCAAAGGGACACGATTTTCCTAACGTTTCGCTTGTCGGAGTAATAAACGCCGATACATCGCTTTATGCGAACGATTACCGCGCCAACGAAAAGACATTTTCGCTGCTGACCCAGGTTCTCGGACGTGCCGGAAGAAACGGAAAACGCGGCAGAGCCGTGATACAGACCTATTCGCCCGATAATGATGTCCTGAATTTGTCTGGACTTCAGGATTATAACGCCTTTTACGAACGCGAGATAATGTTCAGAAAGGCGGCGCTGTTTCCTCCGTTCTGCGATATAGTGACGGTAACGATTTCGGGAGAGGTCGAAAACGACGTGATAAACGCCGTAAAGGATTTCGGCGCCGGGCTTGACGAAAAGGCGAAAAGCGAGTACGCCGACGTAAAGTTTATACTTTTCGGACCGTTCAGAAACGAAGTCTATAAGCTTTCGGGAAAGTACAGAATGAGATTTATCATAAAGTGCAAAAACTCAAAGCGTATGCGCTCAATGCTTTCCGAACTGCTTTGCAGATATTCCGCAGGGCTGAAAGGACTTAATATCGGAATTGACATTAATCCGCTTAACTTGTAAATACAGAAAAAATACAGTTTATCAGAAAGAGATGTATATAAATGGCAATACTTAAAATCGTAACCGAAGAAGATCCGATACTGCGAAAAATAAGCAAGCCCGTCGATACCGTGACAGACAGGTTAAAGACGCTGCTTGACGATATGGCGGATACGCTTATTGATCAGAACGGCGTGGGACTTGCCGCCGTACAGGTCGGAATACTCAGAAGAATATATATAATAGACGCCGGCGCCGAAGAGGGCGAACACGAAATAATCGAGTTTATAAACCCCAAGATAATCAAGACCGAAGGCACTCAGAAAGACGTCGAAGGCTGCCTTTCCATTCCCGGTAAATACGGCATTACCGAAAGACCCATGACCGTGACCGTCGAGGCTCAGGACAGAAACGGAAATAAATTTACCTATACCGGTTCCGAGCTTTTAGGAAGATGCCTCTGCCATGAATATGACCATCTTGACGGAATACTCTATACCGATAAGGCAATCAAAATGCTCGATAAAGACGAAATTGAGGAATGATCTGAAATGAAAATACTTTTTATGGGCACGCCGGACTTTGCAGCCGACTGCTTAAAGGAACTGATAGAAGAAAACCGCGACGTCGCAGCCGTTATAACCCAGCCCGATAAGGCTATGGGACGCGGCATGAAAACGGGATATTCGGCGGTAAAAAAATATGCGCTTGAATGTGAAAAGCCTGTTTTTCAGCCCGAAACCTTAAAAGACGGCGCGATAAGCGAGCTGCTTAACGATATAAACCCCGACGTTATAGTTGTTGTCGCATACGGAAAAATACTTCCCGAATACGTGCTTAATTACCCGAAATACGGCTGTATAAACGTCCATGCGTCGCTGTTGCCGAAATACAGGGGCGCGGCACCCGTGCAGAGAGTCGTAATGAACGGAGAAACCGAGACGGGCGTTACGACAATGCTTATGGATAAGGGACTTGATACGGGCGATATGCTGCTTTGCGCAAAGACGGATATAGGCATTGACGACGACGCGGGAAAGGTTTTCGGCGAACTTTCCGAAATGGGCGCGAAGATTTTGTGCGAAACGCTTGACGGACTTGAAAACGGCAGTATCAAGCCCAAAAAGCAGGACGAAAGCCTTGCGACGTATGCAAATAAGATTTCAAACGAAGAATGTGCGATAGATTTTAATATGCCGGTGAAAAACGTGCATGATAAGATAAGGGGACTCAATCCTTTTCCCGGCGCGTTCTGCTATCATAACGGAAAAGTGCTTAAACTTTGCTTCTGCACGGTGTTTGACGAAAAGGTAGACTTTGATATTTCAAAGGCAGTGCCGGGAGAGGTTGTCGAGGCGTCAAAACGCGGCGTTTTCGTAAAGTGCGCGGACGGACTTCTGTGCCTCGAAAGAATGAAACCCGAGGGAAAGGGCGTTATGAGCAGCGCCGATATGGTAAACGGCAGAAAAATTTCAGCCGGAGATGTTCTCACACCCGAAAAAGAGTAAATGCTTGTTTTGTAAAGGAGAAAATTATGCCTTATTTCTATTATTCGCCCGATTCTTTTTCGACATATGTGTTTCTTGTGCTTCCTGCGGTTATCTTTGCCTTGTGGGCAAGCACAAACGTAAACATGACGTTTAAAAAATATGCGAAGGTGAAAGCTCAGTGCGGCTGGACGGGAGAAATGGCGGCAAGGCGTATCTTAGACGCAAACGGTCTGAGAGACGTGCGTATAGAGCATATTTCCGGAAACCTTACCGACCATTACGATCCGAGAACAAACGTCATAAGACTGTCTGACTCGGTGTATTCAAATAACAGCGCCGCCGCGATAGGAGTTGCCGCACATGAGGCGGGACACGCAGTTCAGTACGCCGTAAACTACGCACCCATACACATAAGAGCCGCAATAATACCCGTGTGCAATATAGGTTCAAACCTTGCAATGCCGCTTGTAATACTCGGACTTCTGCTAGGTTCGTACGGACTTGCAAATATAGGAGTTCTCGCTTTCGGACTTGCAACGCTGTTCCAGCTTGTGACGCTGCCTGTTGAGTTCAATGCGAGCGCACGTGCAATGAAAGCGCTGAGCGAAAGCGGATATATGACCGACACCGACCTTAAAGCGTCGAGAAAGGTGCTGACGGCTGCGGCTTTGACATATGTTGCGGCACTTGCCGTATCTCTTGCAAACCTGCTTCGCCTGTTTATACTAGTAAACGGCTCAAACCGCAGGGACAGGTAAGTAAAGTTGAATAACGCAACACCGAGAAGCGCGGCGGTTCTTTCGCTCAACGCTTCGTTAAAAAACGGAAAATTTGTAAATCTGGAGCTTGACTCCGCAATAAAAAAATACGGCTTTGAGGATAAGGATAAAACTTTTTTCACGAGGCTGCTGTACGGCACGGTCGAGAAAAAGCTTACTCTTGAATATATTGTACAAAAGCTGTCGAGTACGCCGGTTTCAAAAATTCAGCCGCTTGTTATGTGTATACTCGAAACGGGACTTTATCAGATTTTTTATATGGACAGAGTTCCCGACAGCGCGGCGTGCAACGAATCCACAGAGCTTGTAAAACAGCTCTGCCCCAAAGCATATGCCGGATTTGTCAATGCGCTGCTCAGAAACGCGGCGAGAAACAAGGACGAAATTCTTGGGGAAATTGAAAATCTGCCCGGCACTTTCGGACTGTCGGTAAGGTACAGCGTTCCCGAATGGACGGTAAAGCTGTGGCAGAAAGATTACGGCTGTGCCGAAAAGATACTTGACGCGCTGTGTACGGAGGTTCCGCATCTTACGCTCAGAGTAAATACCATGAAGATAAGTGCAGATGAGCTTTGCACGCATTTTGATAAATCGCTCAGGGCAGCCGTCACGTCCCAAAGCAATATAACGGTTTCGTCCTCGGCGAGCGTTAAAGAACTGTACGGATATAACGAAGGTCTTTTCTTTGTTCAGGATACGGCGTCAACGCTTGTTTCCTCGCTTATAAACAGGGACGTTTTCAAAACGCAGAAACCGATTATTGCCGATACCTGTTCGTGTCCGGGAGGAAAATCCTTTTCGGCGGCGATAAACCTCGCAGACGAGTGCGAAATACATTCCTACGATCTTCACGCAAACAGATTAAAGCTTGTGTCGGACGGCGCAAAAAGGCTCGGACTTAAAAGCATATCGGTAAAGGCAGCCGACGGAAGAACGGGAGATCCGGAGCTTTTCGGAAAAGCCGACGCAGCGATCTGCGACGTCCCCTGCTCGGGACTCGGAGTAATTGCAAAAAAGCCGGATATACGCTATAAAGACCTTTCCGATATAGAAAGACTGCCTGAAGTTCAGCTTGCAATACTCAAAACCTCGGCAAATTACGTAAAACGCGGCGGATTTATTGTTTATTCCACCTGTACGCTGCGCAATGCCGAAAATAATGACGTTGTAAATGCGTTTCTTTCGGAAAACGGAGATTTTGAACTTTGTCCGACGGGACTTCCGGGAGATAAGGACGGAATGTGTACATTTCTGCCGCATAAAACGCACACAGACGGATTTTTTGCGGCAAAGCTTGTAAAAAAGGCGTGAATTCGCCGAAATAACCGCACATAAAAGCGCTTAAATTTTAAAAGGGTGACATTTTTGGACAAAAAAGACATATCGAGCCTGCTTCCCGAGGAGCTTTGCGAATATCTGTCGGCTCTTTCGGAGAGTACCGGCGTGAAAATAGAAAAATACCGCGCGTCGCAGATATTTTCGTGGCTTGTAAAGGGCGCGGCGGATTTTTCAGAAATGGGAAATATCCCGAAAAATATAAAAGCCGTACTGGAGGAAAACGCATATATTACTCTGCCTCAGATACAGACAAAGCTTGTTTCCAAAATTGACGGAACGGTAAAATATCTGTTCAGACTTCACGACGGAGAGTGTATAGAGAGCGTGTTTATGAGATACGAACACGGAAATACGCTTTGCATTTCTTCACAGGCAGGCTGCCGTATGGGCTGTACCTTCTGCGCGTCGACCCTGAACGGACTTTCGCGAAATCTTCTTCCGTCCGAGATGACGGGACAGGTAATAGCCGCGCAGAAAGACCTCGGCGAAAAGGTTTCCAATATCGTAATGATGGGAATAGGCGAGCCGCTTGACAATTACGATAACGTTAAAAAATTTCTGACGCTTGTAAACTGTCCCGACGGACTTAATATAGGACTGCGCCACATTTCTCTTTCGACCTGCGGACTGTGCGATAAGATACGCGCGCTTGCCGACGAAAAACTTCAGATAACGCTGTCGGTCTCTCTCCATGCAAGCGACTCCGAAACGCGTAAAATGCTTATGCCCGTAGCAAGAAAGTTTGAGCTTGACGAGCTTATGGACGCCTGCCGTTATTACATAAGCAAGACAGGACGCAGAATTTCGTTTGAATATTCCATGATACACGGCAAAAACGATACTCCGGAATGTGCGGAAAATTTAAAAAAACTGCTTTCGGGAATGCTGTGCCATGTAAATCTTATACCGCTTAACGACGTAAAGGAAAGAAACTATACCAGAAGTTCGAGAGAGGCAATACAGAGGTTTTCAAAAATACTTGAGGACGGACATATAACCGTTACCGTAAGACGAAAGCTCGGCTCAGACATAAACGCCTCCTGCGGACAGCTCAGGGCAGGAAACGCGAAGTAACCTTTTTTGCATGGGAGTGAAAATAAAAACATGACATCTTTTTTCGGAATGACCGACATCGGACTTAAAAGACAGACAAACCAGGACAGCTTTTATGCAGGCTACATAACTCCCGACGTGCTGCTGTGCGCGGTGTGCGACGGTATGGGCGGCGCAAACGGAGGCTCTGTCGCAAGCAGACTTGCCGCCGAAGAATTTTCACAAAGCGTAAAAGACAGTCTTGAAAAGAATCCAGACGCGGACGCGCTTGCCGTAATGTCCCATGCCGTGAATAAAGCAAATATGGCGGTTTATGAAAAGTCGCTTTCGGATAAAGAGCTGTCGGGAATGGGTACAACGCTTGTGAGCGCTTTGTTTGACGGACAAAAGGTGTACTTTGCAAGCGTAGGCGACAGCAGAATATACATAATCAAAAACGGCACGCTCTATCAGCTTTCCCATGACCACTCGTATGTGCAGACGCTTGTTGACAGCGGACAGATAACCGAGAGCGAGGCGCGCGTTCACCCCAACAGAAACATAATAACAAAGGCTGTCGGTATTACGGGAGAACTTGAATGCGATCTTTTCGTTATGGACAGAGAAAATATGGACGGGGTTCTGCTGTGCAGCGACGGACTCTGTGGATATGTGGAGGAACAGAGCTTGAACGAAGTGCTGAAAGATCACCCCGAACCCGAAGAGCTTGTCGTAAAATACGTGGATATGGCTCTCGACGAGGGCGGAGCAGACAATATAACCGTGGTTGCGGTAAGACTCGGAAAAGATACGGATAATAAAGATATAAGTGCGGAAAGGACGGTACGCTGATGGATAATTCATTTGAAAAGCTCATTAACAGAGTTCTCGACGGACGTTACAGAATAGAAAACGTGCTCGGCATAGGAGGCATGGCATACGTGCTCAAAGCCACCGATATGCAGAACGGAAACCGCACGGTTGCGATAAAGATACTCAACGACGAATGCAACAGCGACGAAAGAGCCGTAAAGCGTTTTGTCAATGAGTCCGAGGCGGTATCAATGATCTCCGCGCCCAATATCGTAAAGATATACGACGTTGCGATTTCAGATACGCTTAAATATATCGTAATGGAGTATATCGACGGCATAACCTTAAAAGATTATATAGATAAAGTCGGCGCACTCGGCTGGAAAGAGGCTGTGCATTACGTAAAGCAGATACTTTCCGGACTTTCCGCGGCTCACGAAAAGGGAATAATACACCGCGACGTAAAGCCGCAGAACGTTATGCTCTTAAAGGACGGACACGTTAAGGTCACGGATTTCGGCATAGCGAAAATGCCTACCTCCGAGCCTATTACAATGACCGATAAGGCAATCGGCACGGTGAATTATATAAGCCCGGAGCAGGCAAGCGGAGGAAAAGTTGATTTCAAGTCCGATCTGTATTCCGTCGGCGTAATGCTTTATGAAATGGTTACGGGCAGACTGCCGTTTACCGCGGACAGCCCGGTTGCCGTCGCCATGATGCAGGTCTCAAACGAGCCTGTCGCACCGAGAGAGATTAATCCCAGCATACCCATAGGTCTTGAGCAGATAATACTCAAAGCCATGTGCAAAGATCCGGACGGACGCTTTACCAGCGCAAACGCCATGATAAAGGCTTTGGATTATTTCGTAAAGAACCCGACCGTTGTTTTCGCACAGCCCGATAACGCGTCGCAGGGTGCAAAGAATAAGCCTATCGACGTTATTCCGGGAACGGACGACGGCAAGAATAAAAAGGATAAGAAAAAATCAAAGCCGATGTACCCGGTAATACTCGGTATAACGCTTGCGTTTTTTATTGTAGCGATAGGAACGCTTGTTTATCTTCTTGCAAACCGCGACGTTTTCGGTTCCGAGGGCTTTTCGGGAATAGATAAGTTTTTGGGAATAGAAAACAATAACAGCGACGATAAAAAGATGACGGTCGAATCCTTTATAGACCGCACATATGACGAAAACCTTGAAGCGGAACTTAAAGAAAAGGGTTATTCCGTCGCAAAGATAAATTACGTAAGAAACGAGCTTAAACCCGAAAGCTGCATAATAAATCAGGATCCCGAACCGGGTTCGATAAGGATAAAACCGGCACAAGGCAAGACGCTTGAGCTTACGCTTTACGTCAATATGGGCGCGGTTGAAACAAAAATGCCCGACTGTGTGCTTACCGACGGAGATACCGCAGTAAGATACCTTACGAACGAGTTTAATTCCGTGCTTATTGACAGCTATGACGGCTCTAATATAACTACCGAAAAAAAGAGCAGCGATACCGTTCCCAAGGGCTTTGTAATCGAAACCGATCCCGCACCCGGAACAAAGATCACCGTTACAAACGACATTAAAATAAAGCTGTATGTAAGTACGGGTCCCGAAAAGAAGAACGCAATCATGCCGCAGATTGTCGGAAAGACTCTCGACGAGGCAAGACGGCTTCTCGATGAAAGCGGACTTTCATTCGGCAATACCGTAAACGTTGACAACGACGAATATCCGGCAGGCTACGTCGTAAAGGCAAGCGTTGCTGCGGGAGAAGAAGTTGAGGCAGGTACTACGGCTGTTGACGTGTGGGTAAGCAGAGGACAGAGTAATTCGGGCAGCCATAATAATACGCCGTCCGACACTTCGGGCGCTCACAATAAAAACGATAATACCCAGACCGGCACAAATACGGGTACGTCCCATGTTTCCGGCAATAACGGAGAAAATTCCGGCACGCAGACGCCCGATAATTCCGAAACAAACGCCGGTAATAATTCCGGAAATACTTCTGAAAATCAGAACGGCGAATCCTCCGAGAACACTTCGGACGGAGGACTGGACGCGCTTCTCGGTCTGAGAGGCGAAGAGGATAGCGCAGGCTGATAATGGAGAATATGACACTTGAAGTCCGTGACGGACTTATAGTAAAAAGCGTCGGAGGACTGTACAGCGTAAGAACAGCCGACGGCAGCATTACCGAATGCCGCGCAAAGGGCAGTTTCAGAAAAAACGGCATGAATCCTCTTGCCGGCGACAGGGTGTGCTTTGAAGTGCAGAAAGACGGCAGCGGATTTATAACGCGTATATACGACAGGAAAAATTCGCTTATACGCCCGGCTGCGGCGAATATAGATATGATTGTTATCGTTGCGGCGTCGGCAGATCCGAATCCCGATATGTTTGTGCTGGATAAGCTTACGGCAGTGGCTGCGGTAAATAATATCGAGGTGCTGCTTGCCGCCAATAAAGACGATATAAAGAGCGCGGACGAACTTTGCGCAGTCTACTCGGCGGCAGGCTTTCAGACGGAGGCTGTTTGCACAAAAAAGCAAGAATTGTACGCGCCTGCGTTTGAACGCATAAGAAATAAGCTCTGCGGAAAGATTACGTTTTTTACGGGTGCGTCCGGCGTCGGAAAATCAAGCCTTATAAATGTGCTGTTTCCGTCGCTTGAGCTGTCAACCGGCTCTTTAAGCAGAAAAATTCAGCGAGGAAAGCATACCACGCGCACAACCGAGCTTTTCTGCGTCGGAGAAAATACCTTTATCGGAGATACGCCGGGGTTCAGTATGCTTGACGTCGCGGGATTCGGCATGATAAATTCCGAAAGTCTGCTTGCGGCGTTTCCCGATATAGAAAAGTACGCGTTTGACTGTAAGTATACAAAGTGCACCCACGTCTGCGAGGACGGCTGCGGAGTGATGAAAGCGCTGAACGACGGAAAAATTCAGCCTTCAAGGCATGAAAGCTATAAAAGACTCTATGATGAACTTAAACAAATAAAACCGTGGGATAATAAGGAATAATATTTTGATAAGAAAAGCAAATTGTAAAAATGACATCGAAAAGGCAGCGGAAATATACGAAAAGATAGAAAAACTCGAACTTGAGGGCGCGTATCATACGGGCTGGAAACTCGGAATTTATCCGACATATCAGACGGCAGACGGCGCGTACTCGGCTGATGAGCTTTACGTTTTTGAAGATGAAAACGAAAATATTGCAGCCTCCGCGATAATCAATCATAAGTGCTCCGATTCCTATAAAGAAGGAAAGTGGAATATCAAGGCGGACGGAAATGAAATCCTTGTTCTGCATACGCTGTCGGTCGATCCCGACATAAAGGGTAAGGGTATAGGAAAACAGTTTGTGGCATTTTATGAAGATATGGCAAGAAAACTGTCCTGTAAAACGCTGAGAATGGATACAAACCAAACGAATTCCGCGGCAAGAGCGCTTTATAAGAAACTCGGTTTTACGGAAGTCGGTATCGTTCCGTGCGAATTTAACGGCATTTCCGGCGTCAACCTCGTACTGCTTGAAAAAATACTTAAAAAACAAACAGCGTCCGCGCGCTTGCCGCACGGCAATTTCACGTTGCGGTTTTGCGGACAGCGTTAATTCACTGGCAAAAATAACATAGTTGCAAAAAAAGAAAATATGTGCTAAAATATATTGTTACATAAAAAATCAAACTACCGGAGGAAAGAAAAGTGCCGAAAAAATCAGGCGAATACGGCGACCAGAGTATATCCGCACTGAAAGGCCCGGACAGAGTAAGAAAACGTCCCGGCGTAATATTCGGTTCGGACGGAATAGAGGGCTGCGAGCACTCGTTTTTTGAAATACTTTCAAATTCCATAGACGAGGCAAGAGAGGGTTACGGAAACGTCATCAATATAACGGTGCGTAAGGATAAATCCATAACCGTAGAGGACTTCGGACGCGGCGTTCCGCTCGACTGGAACGAAAAAGAACAGAGATATAACTGGGATCTTATATATTGCGAACTTTACGCCGGAAGTAAGTACAACAATGACGGCGGAGAGGCGTATACTTATTCTCTCGGACTTAACGGACTCGGTGCGTGCGCAACGCAGTATTGCTCTGAGTATATGCACGTCACAAGCTATACAAAACAGGGAAAATATACAATAAATTTTGAAAAAGGCTATCCCGTAAACGATCTCGGACGCGACGAACCCGTAAAGAGAAGAACGGGAACCGTAGTCGAGTGGAAACCTGATATTTCGGTCTTTACCGATATAAATATACCGCTTGAATATTTCGAGGACGTGCTGCATAAACAGGCGATAGTAAACGCAGGACTAAAACTTGTCCTTAATTACGAAAATCCCGACGGAAGCCATACAAAAAAAGAATATCTCTATAAAAGAGGTATCGTCGATTACGTAAACGAGCTTATAAGCGTTGCCGGAGAGGGTTCGGAAAACTCGCTGAATAAGACCGCTGATGAAAATGACGTAGAAAACGCGGACGAAACGCAGGATGTTTCCGAAACAGAAACGCAGGGCGAAAAAGAAAATGCAGAAAATGATGAAAACGACGCGTCGAGAACGCTTGCAATAACCACTCCCGCATATTTCCGGACCGAACGCAGAGGACGCGACCGCGAGGATAAACCCGAATATACGCTGAAAGTGGAAATGGTTTTCTGCTTTTCAAATATCGTAAACCGCATAGAGTATTACCATAACTCAAGCTTTCTCGAACACGGCGGTTCTCCCGATAAGGCGTTCAAGAGCGCGTTTGTAAAGGCTTTTGACAAGTACCTGAAAGATAATAATAAGTATTCCAAGAACGAAAGCAAAATAACCTACGGCGATATCGAGGACTGCCTTATATTTATAGTAAATTCTCATTCGACATATACAAGTTATGAGAACCAGACCAAAAAGGCGATAACCAATACCTTTATAACCGAGGCAATGACGGAGTTCTTTTTGCATTCGCTTGAGGTTTTCTTTGCGGAAAATCCCGCCCAGGCGGAAAAGTGCGCCGCGCAGGTGCTCATAAATAAACGCAGCCGCGAAAATGCCGAAAGCACAAGAGTAAATATAAAGAAAAAGCTTTCGTCTAATATAGATATAATCAACAGAGTTGAAAAGTTCGTCGGCTGCCGTTCAAAGGACGCCGCAAAAAGAGAACTCTATATAGTTGAGGGCGATTCCGCAATGTCGTCCTGTAAGCTTGCAAGAGATCCGGATTACCAGGCAATTATGCCGGTAAGAGGAAAAACGCTCAACTGCCTTAAATGCGGCTATGACAGAATTTTCAAAAGCGATATTATAGTAGATCTGTTAAAGGTCGTCGGCTGCGGAGTCGAAATGGGCAAAAGCAAGAGCAAGAACCTTGCCGACTTTGATCCCGACGCACTCAAGTGGAGCAAAATAATTATCTGTACCGATGCCGACGAGGACGGATATCAGATAAGAACGCTCATACTTACAATGTTTTACAGACTTCTGCCGACGCTTATACAAATGGGTAAGGTCTATATCGCAGAATCTCCGCTGTATGAGATAACGTCAAAGTCGAAAGGCATACAGTTCGCGTATAACGAAGCCGAAAAGGCAAAAATACTTGAGGGTATCGGAAACGAAAAGTATACAATACAGCGTTCAAAGGGTCTCGGTGAAAACGAGCCGGATATGATGAATAAAACCACCATGAACCCGGCAAGCCGCAGACTTATCCGCATAAATCCGACGGACGAGCAGGCAACGTATATCATGTTCAATACGCTGCTCGGAGACGATCTTGACGCAAGAAAAGAGTATATTGCCAAAAACGGAGCGCAGTATATCGACCTTGCGGACGTATAAAACTTTTTAAGGAGCAGAACAGCCATGCAAACTTGCGCCGCAGTCGCGACAGCACCCGGAAAAGCCGGAATATCCGTAATAAGACTGTCGGGCGATGACAGTATTGAGATTGCCGCAAAGGTTTTCAGGCCGGCGTCGGGCAAGGCTCTTACCGAAATACCCGCAAATACCGCGGTTTACGGAAAAATAGTCGGCGCTGATGGGAAAAAGATAGACGGCGGAATGTGTACCTGTTTTTATGCGCCGAAATCGTATACCGGCGAGAATACCGTCGAAATAAGCTGTCACGGAAGTCCTGTGGGTACGTCTCTTGTGCTGTCGGCAGTCTTTGCCGCAGGTGCAAAACCGGCTCTTGCCGGAGAATTTACCAAAAGGGCGTTCGTAAACGGAAAGCTCGACCTTACACAGGCGGAGGCGGTAGCAGCACTCATAGACGCGAAAAGCGCGGCGGCTCTGAAACTTTCGTCAAATCAGCTTGACGGCGTGGTTTCGGGAAAGATAAAAAAATGCGCAGATGAAATAACCATGCTTCTGGCGTCGCTTTACGCGTATATCGACTATCCCGATGAGGATATGACGGATATACCCTTGTCCGAACTTAAAGACAGGGTTTTGAAGATACGTAAAGATATAGACTCGCTTGCATCAACATATTCAACGGGACTTGCGATAAGCGACGGAGTAAAGGCGGCAATAGTCGGAAGTCCGAATACGGGAAAAAGCTCTTTTCTGAATATGCTCAGCGGCTTTGAGCGCGCGATAGTCACGGATATAGCAGGAACGACAAGGGACGTGGTTTCGGAAAACGTCTGCGTCGGCAATATAAGACTGCTGCTTTCGGATACGGCGGGTATACGCGAAACAAGCGATACTGTTGAAAAAATCGGCGTAAAGCGTTCTCTTGAAGAACTTGAAAATTCCGAACTTGCGTTTTGTATGTTCGACGCGTCAAGAGAGCTTACCAAGGAAGAAACCGAGTTCTGCGGCAGACTTTCGGAATATAAAGATACAAAAAATATAATAATTGTAATAAATAAATGCGATGCGGCGGATTTTGCAAAGCACAAAGAGTTTTTTGCGTCGCGCGGATTTGACAATATCGTATGTATAAGCGCGAAAACGGGTTTCGGCAAAGAAGAAATTACAGCCGCGCTTGAAAAAATATATCCCGGCGGAGAAAATATCGAAAACGCCGCAATTCTTACAAATGCAAGACAGTTTTCGGCGCTCTGCGAGGCAAGAGAAAGCTTTGATAAGGCGATCGATGCGCTGAATACGCTTACGCCCGACGCAGCCTGCCTTGATATGGAGGCGGCGCTTGCACGGCTCTATGAGGCTGACGGCAGACGCGTTTCCGAAGAAATAGTAAACGGAATTTTTTCTCACTTCTGCGTCGGCAAATAATACAGTCAATAATTTATATCAGGAGAATAAGATGATAGTACAACTTGAAGAGGCAAAAACCAAACTTAACGGACTTATAACCGATACCAAGGAACTCAAAAGTGCGCTTAACGTCGATGAGCTTGCCGAACGTGCGGCGGAGCTTGAAAAGACGACCTGCGCCGAAGGCTTCTGGGACAGGGACGACACTCAGGCGGTGCTTACCGAGCTTAAAAACGCAAAAGATGTCGTTGATAAGTACAATGACCTTGAGAGCGGAGTCGAATCTCTTGCCGAAATGATAGAAATGGCGATAGAGGCTGACGACGAGAGCTTTACAGATGAGATTTTAACCGAGCTTAACAGACTTCAGAAAAGCTATGACGAGCAGAGAATCCGCGCACTTCTTTCGGGTGAATTCGATAAGAACAACGCAATACTTTCCATACACCCCGGTGCCGGCGGAACCGAGGCACAGGACTGGGCGGAAATGCTTTACCGTATGTACTGCCGCTGGGCTGAAAAGCACGGATTTAAAGTGAAGCTGCTTGACTATCTCGACGGCGACGAGGCCGGAATCAAGAGCGCGACTATACTCATATCCGGCGAGTTTGCATACGGATATCTCAGAAGCGAGGTCGGAGTTCACAGACTTGTGCGCGTATCTCCGTTTGACGCGTCGGGCAGACGCCACACATCTTTCGCGTCCGTCGAGGTAATGCCGGAATTTGACGACAATATGGATATCGAGATCCGCGACGAGGATATAGAAATGGAAACCCACCGTGCAAGCGGTGCCGGCGGTCAGCATATCAATAAGACCGACTCCGCCGTTCGTATAACGCATAAGCCTACCGGTATCGTTGTCGGCTGCCAGACCGAAAGAAGCCAGCTTCAGAACAGAGAAACCTGTATGAAGATGTTAAAATCCAAGCTTATGGAAATAAAGCAGCGCGAAAAGCTTGATAAAATAGAGGACATCAAGGGCGAAAAGCTCAATATCGAGTGGGGTTCGCAGATACGTTCCTATGTTTTCATGCCTTATACGCTTGTAAAAGATACCCGTACCGGCTGCGAAACAGGTAATATAGCCGCCGTAATGGACGGAGATCTCGACGATTTCATCACCGCATTCCTTAAAGCTAAGGGAAATTATAACAAAGAGTAAATTTTACGTTTTGTTAACATGTTTTTGGAATTGGGTGTTGCAATTCCGTACTTCGTATGGTATAATATACACGTTGCGTTATGGTTAACAGCCGTAACAATCAAAAAATATGGACAGTCCTCTGCAATAAGCTGCGCATGAATGTCCGCAAATACAAGGAGGAAAACCCAATGAGCAAGAACATTGCTATCGAGGCTTTTACAAACGAGCAGCTCAAGACCGAAGTGCCTTCGTTCAACGTCGGCGACACTGTCAGAGTACACAACAGAATCAAAGAAGGTCAGCGCGAAAGAATTCAGCTTTTTGAAGGAACGGTTATCGCAAAGCGTAACGGCGGCATTTCCGAAACCTTTACCGTAAGACGTGTAGCATACGGCTGCGGCGTTGAAAAGACTTTCCCGATCCACTCTCCCAACGTAGCAAAGGTTGAGGTAATCAGAGTTGGTAAGGTAAGACGTGCAAAGCTCTTCTATCTGCGCGACAGAGTTGGTAAGGCTGCAAAGGTCAAGGAAAACATCTGATTTTTCTAAAGAAAATCGGAGCTTTATCGTTGTTTTATATACGGCGATGTAAGACAGACACAGTAAAGGGAAGCCGTAACAGGTTTCCCTTTTGTGCATTTTTTACGGAGGGTATGCAATGGAAGAGAATAAGGACGTAAGAGTAAAACCCGGTATCGCACAGGAACTCTACGATTGGGTGGAAACGTTTTGTGTGGCACTCACGGCAGTTGTGCTTGTGTTTACGTTTGTTTGCAGATTCGTAACCGTTGACGGAAACTCTATGATAGAAACTCTGCACGATAAAGACAGACTGATTATCTCTGACCTGTTCTATACACCAAAAACAGGGGATATAGTTGTCGTTCAGGATACAAAGGAACCTGCGTTCAAAGGGCCGATTATAAAAAGAGTTATCGCGTCTGCCGGCGAAACCGTGGATATTGATTTCGATAACTGGAAAGTTACCGTCACCGATGTAAACGGTAATTCCCGCGTGCTTGATGAGTCTTATGTTAATTTCGTGGACGGCGAGCCTATGGCTAATCCTAAAGATATGGCTGTATATTATCCGCATGCCGTTACCGAATATCCTCATACCGTCGCTGAAAACTGCGTTTTCGTTATGGGTGATAACCGCAATAACTCTCTCGATAGCAGATACGTCGGCGATGTTGACCGCAGAATGGTTCTCGGTAAGGCTTATCTCAGAATTTTCCCCTTTACCAAAGCAGGTCTCTTAAAATAAGAGCACGAAGGAGAACGCGCTTTAGGGGTACGAAGGAGTACGCGCTTTCTTGAAAGAAAGTTTTACACTCTAAAGAGTGTAAACAAAGAACTTTCGTAGCCCTTAAATAAAAATAAAGCTGTTGGCAACTGTGTGCCGCCGGCTTGTACCGTTCGCAGTCAAACGGCAGGACTGCGAACTCAGATATGAGCCGGTGCCGAAGCAAGCTATGGCAATTAATAAACAAAGGGTAACTAAATAAAAGATAACTCTGTGCATTGAATTAAACTTCGCACAGAGTTTTTACTATACATAAAACTAATATTCAGCCGTAGTAATCTCGCTTAAGCGAGCCGGTCGTAAAGGCAAGTCCTGTTGACTGCGTAATAACGCGTAAAAATTGCATTTTTTGCACCTAAAACAAAGTTTACGCAGACCGTAACGTGACATGGCATAAGAGTTGAACTGTGTTAGCCAAAACATTTACTTAGAAACCAACCCCATCGAGCAGTGCGGAGCATCTGCGAGCGATTTTGCCGTAAGTTATGTGGACGCACCGTAGTAACAAGTGGTCGTTTGGAGTAAGGGTTTTGGGGGGAAAGAAAGTCATGTTTAGGGCATTTACGCTCTTTAGAGTGAAATCCTCCCGTCGGGGGATTGTCAAGAGGCGAGTAGTCCCTTGAACGGTTTATCCTCGCAGGGGACTT
>ERZ835980.142-NODE-142-length-95994-cov-7.253130_pt1 | contig 95994 bp, 66 predicted proteins | sample MGYA00519943_ERZ835980 | MGnify/ENA primary metagenome ERZ835980 (study PRJEB31850, sample SAMEA3708791) | human gut metagenome | biome: human gut; feature: human-associated habitat; material: faeces | place: China | collected 2014 ... | reverse complement strand
ACTATATTTCAATAATTTCAAAGAACTATTTATCCACTTTTACGGGACAGTAGTGAAAATCAGATTAAGTTTAGCCATGAGAAAAACCTTGTTGATATTATTGAGCTTATTGGCACACAATGTGGCGAATGCCTCCTTGTCGCTTTCTCTGTCCGAGGCCATACGTCTGGCACAGGAGCATTCGCTCGATGCACAAGTAGCGCGGCGTTTTACCTTTCCGGGCAGTTACTGGACCTACCGTTTCTATCGGGCCGAACTGTTGCCAAGAGATCCACTTCATAATACATTGTCTGAAAGAATGAATCAATCCCCCTGTCCTGATGGAACAGACATCGGAAAACGTCTCAGATGCAGGTACTATTTGTATACGAATATAATCACATAAAAAATGAAGAACGTACTACATTACATACCGCTTGCCATAACGATGCTCTTGTCATCTTGTGGGAAAGAATTTCGCAGACGAAAAGTTAAATATACAATCTCGTCTGACAGACACAAGCCGGCCTTCCTATTTTTCTCATGCAGAGAATTAGGAAGGGCAGCCTATTTAAATAACAATACTCAACCATTATCCAATTATACAATGAAAACAATATACTACGTTTTACTTCTATTAGTATTAGCTTCCTGCAACAACAAAAGTCAGGATACCGACATTCTCAATGGAGAGATCATCAACATTGAGGAGCATGCACCGGAAAAAGAGGTCGAATTTAAGGAACTCACATTAAAAGGTCTTAACTTTGGGAATCTTGCCATACACGATTCCCTTGCATTCTTTATGAATCCAAAATTACAATCGAAATGGTTCCAACTGTTTAATTGCCATACGCTTGACGAAGTGGGAGAATTTGTCGGAAAAGGAAACGGACATGAAGAATTCATAGCAGTAGGACCTATCTGGAATTTCTACACAGAAAATAACGAGCTAAAGACATTGATATTTGATGGAAATAAAGAATCTGTGAGCGTTTGGAACATAACCAAAAGCCTTGCAGGCAAATCAACAATCATAGAGAAGGAAATCAAAATGCCGTGGAAAAAAGAAAACCATGGAGCGTGTTTTAACGAACTTCTTATAAAGGATAGCTGTACACTATATGCCAAGGTCTCAGCCACTCCAACCAATGATCACGATGCGTCATTGCCTTATTACCAGATAAGAGATTTGAGAAACGGGAAAAAAATATCCGATATACACATCTTTAAGAAAAGCATTGTCAACAAGCAAACAAAATTTTTACCGCAAACATTTTTCTATTCTCATGACGCGATGAAACCTGACGGAAGCAAAATAGCACAAGCTATGCTACATGTGCCGCAACTGAATATTATCGACACCAAAAGTAAAGCTGTAACAGGCTACCGAATGAATGAAAACATGAATCTATCCGACTTGGAAACCAGTAAAGAACTAAAGCCATATTTCATACGTATTTGTGCTGATGACAACTACGTTTACACTGTGTTTTATGGAAAAGCAGCATGGAAAGTAAACGAGGTTCCTTGTGTGAACCATATATACATCTTCGACTGGGAAGGCCATCTTGTCCGTAAGATCATCACAAAACATTGCATTGACGAGATCGCAGTAGACGGCATAAACAAAATACTATATACCACATCGCCTATGGACGAGAAACTATATTACATAAAAACGGATGAACTAATAACTGGAGCTACCCTCTGAAAGCAGATAATTCAATAACATCATACAATCTGATATTAGCCGCTACACTTATACAGTGGGTACTATCCTACTTGGAAGAACGTGCTTTCGTAGCCAACTAGTTCATCATGGGGACAAGACTGTACCAGATTTCAATCTCAAGCAAAACGGACAGGAATTGAAAAGCGTACGCATGAAGGGTTTACACGGGTTAAGATAAAAATCCATATAGTAGTTTATAACCAAATATATTAGGAAAGAAAGGAGAAATAAGCATGTCAAAAAGCAAAACTTTTTTAGGAATAATCTTATTTTCTGTTTTTATGCTCTCATGTACCCAAAAACTGGAAGTTGTTTTTCCTACTGAAACGGAATTACTGGCAGACTCTGTTCCTATGCAATCAATTTATGATAGAAGATTCATGAATGTATATGGAGACTATTTGGTGGTCACAAGCGCTCAGTCTGACACGATGATCCATGTTTATAAAACACCGGAACTGAAACTTATTTCAGAATTTGGTCAAAGAGGGCATGCGGCTAATGAAATTGAATCTTTCCCGACTTTGGGTACTTCGATCACAGACACGATTTATGTCAGGGGATTCAAGCGAAACTTCTTGACTAAAATATTGATGGTTAATGAAAAAGCAGATATGATTGATCATATAAAACTGAAATTCCGAAATACTCCCAACGACATTTGCCTGATTAGCGATTCTACCTTATGCTTCAAGGATATAGATGAGCATTGTATCAATCTATATGACTTCAAAAAACAGGAAATTATTGAAACACAAAAAACAGGAAATGGAAGATTCGATGAAAACGATGTTGTGGATTTGGATTTAGGATGTTTATCATCAAATGGTAAATTTATAATTTATGGCTATCAGTACAAAAAACAAATCAAGGTTTTTGATGCTATAAATCTAACTCCGATAAAAACAATCAATTTTCCGATGCAAAAGGAAATTTCAAGTTCTCAGCTCTCCAATATAGAAGATATCACATTGCATTACACGGGCAGTACAGCTACTGTTAATGGATTCTATGCTTTATACAGAGGGGCTGCACCGAGCGATGATACATCATGCTGCAGTATTGAATTTTTTGACAATAACTGTAATGCAAAATGCCGATATAAACTTGATCGGAAAATATTTGCATTTGCGGTAGATGAAAAAAATGGGTTCATATATGGATGTAATGATAATCCCAACTACATATATCGTTACAAATTTAAATAAATCAATATTCTGCCATATAGAAGACTGAAAGCCAACATTATTTTTCTGCAGTGACGAGACGTTCCGAAACTCTCGCCACAACAAGTATAATAAATGCTTCCGATTATAACAATAACGAGTATGCGATTATTTTATATCATGTAAAATAGTATGCACAGGATTGCTTGAAACAGCTTTCATGTATCCGGAAAAAATCGTTAACTAAATAAAATCAGATTAAGTTTAACCATGAGAAAAACCTTGTTGATATTATTGAGCTTATTGGTACACAATGTGGCGAATGCCTCCTTGTCACTTTCTCTGTCCGAGGCCATACGTCTGGCACAGGAGCATTCGCTCGATGCACAAGTGGCGCGTTTTACCTTTCTGGGCAGTTACTGGACCTACCGTTCCTATCGGGCCGAACTGTTGCCGTCGGCATCGCTGAGTGGTTCGCTGCTCAATTATGACCGTTCCATCACCAGCGTACGCAACTATGAGGACGGACGTATCAACTATGTGGAGAACAACTCGCTCACCAATTCGCTCACGCTGTCTGTCAGCCAGAACATAGCAGCCACAGGCGGCACGGTGTCGTTGCAGTCGTACCTTTACCGGTTGGACCAGTTCACCTACGATGAACGCACCTACAACACGCAGCCGCTGCGCCTTACCTATGACCAGCCAATACGTACCTACAACTCACTCAAATGGCGTCGTAAATCGGAACCGATAACCTACGAACGCGCCAAACGTCAGTACCTGGAATCCATGCAGAACATAGCCGTCACGGTTACAAACCTTTATTTCTCGGTACTGTCGGCCCAGTCGGACTACAAACAGGCAGTGGCCACGGCCAACGAACGCGGGCGCCTGTATGAACAGATGCAACGGCGCTTTACGCTGGGCACGGTGACCAAAAGTGAGCTGCTCCAGCTTGAACTCTCGGCAGTCAATGCCCGCATGGCTCTCAAACGCAACCTTCTGACACTGGACGATGCCCGTTTCCAACTGTTCACTTATCTGCAGGCCGCACGATGGGATGAAGTGGAGCTTCTCGTGCCCGAGAACGTACCCGATATCATGCTTGACGAACAGGAAGTGATACAGCGTGCCATGCAGGCCTCAACCCACAGCATGACACAAAAGCTCAGCCTGATTGAGTCGCAACGGAATCTGGCAGAAGCCAAGTCGCAGCGCGGCGTACAGGTTTCGCTGCACAGCGAACTGGGCCTGCGCAACACAGCCGACCGCATAGGGGCGGCATACCGGAATCTGCAGGACAATGAAATCGTAGGACTTTCTGTTTCCTTACCCATCTTTGACTGGGGCATGAGTAAGGGACGGGTGCGTATAGCCAAGGCTAACCTTGACATGGTAAAGACTCAGATAGAACAGGAGGACCTGAACTACCGGCAAGAGCTGAAACGCCTGGTGATGCAATTCAACCTGCAGTATGAGCAATGCCGTGAGGCCGCCCGTGCAGAAGAAATAGCCGACGAGCGTTATACGCTCACACTGCAACGCTTCGAAACCGGCAGTATCAGTGTGACCGAACTGAATACCGCCCAGCAGGAAAAGGAGTCGGCGCGCGCCCAATATATCAGCCAGCTGCAGACCTATTGGAACAACTATTATAACATCCAACGCCGTACCCTTTGGAATTACATCAACAACAATGAAATAACAACCGACTTTAATAAACTTGTAAAATGATAAAGCTCCTGATTCCCCTATCACTGTTTTTTCTCATCTCGTGCGGCAGCAATGAAAACAACAAGAAAGCCGACTCCACAGAGATGCAAACCGAACAGACCGAGAACTATGTAGATACGATGACACTACGTCTCACGGACTTTAACCGTGAGGTGGTGTGCAACGGCCGTCTGCGTGCCGCCGTAAAATCCATGCTGGTACCACGCCACAACGACATCATTACCTCTATTCATGTGTGCGAGGGACAATGGGTGGAAAAGGGTACACTGCTTGCCGTTACGGACGAGACCAACTATCTGCGCGAAGTGGAACGTGCCGAGCGCGATCTGGAAAAGACACGGGTTGATCTGGCCGACAAACTGCTGCAGCTGGGTTATGAAGTGGATGCCGACCTGAATCCCCGAAGCGATATTCCGTCTGATATCCTGCGCCGCGCCGAAGTCACATCCGGATACTATGCCGCTCAATATCAGTTGCAGACGGCACGCCGCAACCTGAGCGACTGCCGGCTGACAGCGCCGGCCAGCGGACGCATAGCCGATCTGGAAGCACGCCTGCACCAGCGGGCGGAGAAGTTCTGCAACATCATAGACGACACCTCCTTCGGTGTGGAGTTTCATGTGCTGGAGGCTGAACTGCCTGCCGTATCCACGGGTCACCGTGTACGGATAACCCCCTTTACCGATGACAGTCTCACGGTTTCGGGAAGCATCGTCAGCGTCAACCCCACGGTCAACGACAAGGGAGTTATCAAGGTAACGGCCCGTATTCCCGGTCATCGCAATTTGGTGGACGGCATGAATGTACGCGTTGTGGTGGAGCGAAAGGTACCGCGCATGTTCGTCGTGCCCAAGGATGCCGTAGTGGAACGCGACGGTTACAACGTCATCTTCCTGTACGACCACGGACACGCCCGCTGGACCTATGTTGACATTGTGGCATCCAACATCACCGGTCATGCCATTACGGGCTGTGCCCGCAAGGAAACCACCCTGCACGAGGGGGATATCGTAATCACCAGCGGCAATCTGAACCTGGCCGATGATACTCCTGTTAGAATCAAGAAATAATACAATAAACCCGAAAAAAGATATGCTTTCCAAACTCATACATCGTCCCATAGCCGTGAGCATGTGCGTCCTTGCACTGGTCGTACTGGGCATCCTGTCCATACGTTACATCCCCGTGTCGCTCATGCCCGACATCGACATACCGCAGATCACGGTACACGCCTCTTATCCCGGTGCCTCTGTACGCCAGGTCGAGGACAGCGTCACGGGCATCTTGCGCGGACAATTATCGCAAGTGGCAGGACTGAAAGATATCAGTAGCGAAAGCCGCATGGACGCAGCTACGGTAACGCTTACGTTCGAGCCGGGAGCAAACATGGATCTGCTCTTCATCGAAGTGGGTGAAAAAATAGACCGTGCCATGACCTGGCTGCCCAAGGACATGGAACGCCCCAAAGTGGTGAAAGCCAGTGCCATGGACATACCGGCCTTCTATCTGGACGTGTCACTGAAGGACAGCACGGCCACGGACATGCGTTTCGTACAGTTGTCGTCGTTCGCGCGCAGTGTCTTGCGCAAACGCATCGAGCAACTGCCGCAGACCGCCATGGTAGACATAAGCGGCATGGCCGGTACGGAGATTGTCCTCGTGCCACGTCCCGACCGTATGGAGGCGCTCGGACTACGTCCTGCCGACATAGAGCAGGCCATAAAGGCCCGGGATATCACCTTGTCCTCACTCAGCATCGTAGACGGCATCTACCGTTACAACATCCACTTTGACGCTGCCCTGCTGACCTTGCAGGATATCAAAGACATCATCCTGACCCACGAGGGACGGCTGCTGCGTCTTGGCGAACTGTGCGATATGGACCTGCGTCCGCTCTCCGGAGGAGGCATCGTGCGGCATGACGGGCGACGGGCCGTAACCATGGCTGTGGTAAAGCAGTCAGAGGCACGCATGGAAGATCTGCAGGCCAGCATGGACACTTTGCTGGTGGAACTAAGGAGCGGGTATCCCGACCTTTCTTTCGACCTGACACGTGACCAGACACGACTGCTCACCTACTCTATGGACAACCTGCAGACCAATCTGCTGCTTGGTGCCGCACTGGCCTGTCTGGTATTGTTCATATTCATGCGCAGCGTGCGCCTGCCGTTGCTCATCATCATCACCATCCCCCTGTCGCTCATCCTTACGATTCTGTCGTTTTATATACTCGGCATCTCACTCAATGTAATCAGTCTGTCGGGACTTATTCTGGGAGTGGGTATGATTGTGGACAACTCCATCATTGTGATAGACAATATACGTCAACGCATGTGCTATGAACCTCTGGACACCGCCGTGGTGAGAGGCGCCAGAGAAGTGTTCCAACCCATGCTGTCGTCCGTGCTGACCACATGCTCGGTGTTCCTCCCTCTGATATTCCTGAGCGGCACGGCCGGCGAACTGTTTTACGATCAGGCCATAGCGGTTACCATAGCCCTGTTCGCCTCTCTCCTGGTTGCCGTAACGGTCATCCCGGTCTACTTCCGTCTGTTTTACAAGCGACTGATGAACCAAAATTCAAAAGAACCGGAATTATTTCTGTCGTCCTATTCGTCTGCGCTCGGCTTCACTCTGCGCCACGCATATTGGGTGCTGGGCGGCTTCGCGGTCTGTTTGGTCTGCGCCATATTCCTGTCCGGCTCCTTGAAAAAGGAACAACTCCCTGATGTGCCGCATGAGGATACCATGATGTCTGTCGACTGGAACCTCGGTATCTCCGAACAGGAAAACGACCGTCGGCTCAGAGATTTGTTGGCACATGCCGACTCAACTCTCCGTACCAGTACCACAATGGTGGGAGCACAGACATTTCTGCTGGCACACACACCCGAAATAACCGCTTCGGAAGCTATGGCCTACCTGCGTTTTGACACGGAGGAAAACAGACTGAACGCCCAACAATCCATAGAAAATTACCTAAGGCAGCACTATCCACGTGCCACCGTGACCTTCACTCCAGTAGGCAGTTTGCTGGATATGGTGTTCGGCAATGAAAGCAGCCGTCTGAGCATCCATCTGCAGAATGCCAACGGCGGCCGGCCTACCGTGGCACAGGCACGCGCCTTCACCGATTCGCTACGGGCTGCCTTTCCCGCTGTAAGCATACAACCCGTGGCCTCCGATCTGACCATAGAATACCGTGCGCAGATGGAGCAAATGGCGGTTCACGGTGTGACATACGACAACCTGCTGACAGCCTTGCGCGAGCAGACGGAACGCCGTCAGGTTTTCGGCATCAATGATGGTGCGGAAATGGTGCCGGTAATCATTGGAGACCGGGCCCAGGACAAGGACAAGGTAATGGCCTCATCGCTGACCGCACCTAATGGAGTACGCATTCCGCTATATCTGTTGGTAGCCACCGCCGAGGGAGAAGACTTCAAACGTCTGTATGCAGCAGCCGATGGCGACTACTATCCGGTGGATATAGACTGCGATGATGCCACCGTGCATCAGATCATGACCTGGGCGCAAAGTTTTGCTGCACACAGTGTAGTCAGCGGGAACAGGACAGATGGAATTTCAGTAACCTTCTTCGGTGACTATTTCAGCAGCCAGAAACTGATAAGGGAACTGTTTATCGTCCTTAGCGTTGCATTGGCATTGCTCTACTTCATCCTTGCCGCACAGTTCGAAAGTCTGGTGCAGCCACTCATCATCCTGTCTGAAATGGTGGTAGATGTGGCCGTGGTTCTGGTCGTACTGTGGGTGGCAGGCGAGTCGCTGAACATCATGTCCATGATCGGTCTCGTAGTGATGTCCGGCATCATCATTAATGACTCCATTCTTAAAGTAGATACCATCAATCGCCTGCGCCGAAGTGGCACGCCTACACTCACAGCGATTGTCCGGGCCGGTCATCGCCGTCTGCGTCCCATTATCATGACATCGCTCACCACTATTTTGGGCATTCTGCCCCTGCTGTCGCGTGCCGATATGGGCAGTGCGCTGCAATACCCGCTCTCGCTTACTCTCATAGTAGGCATGACCGTGGGTACACTCGTCAGCCTGTTCTTTGTACCGTTGGTATACAAAATAATATACAAATGATTAAAAGAAGATTTGGCCATATTAATAAATGTGACGAAGAATTTGGATGACGTGGAAAATATTATCTGGAATAATGTGATGGCAAGCAGTGGACAAGCCTTCATTGGCGTGATGCCTATCGGTGAATACATGTCAAATGAATTACTGAAGAATAAATACCCGGCGCTCTCAAAACTGTTTTCTCAGTCCCATGTTTCTGATAATCCAATATTAACATTTATAGAAATATAAAATTATGCAGTTGATATGTCTAATCATATATAAAATTCGCAATTGATAACATCATAAAAATTATAGATATAAAATGAATATACGCAAAATTTACATAGGTTTATCAGTGATTGCATTTACCTTAATGGTAATATACGCATGTACGTCAAAAACGTCTGGAAAATATTCTGAAATACTTGGAAGCACATCAGACGTAGTCCATTTTAATGAAATGATTGATTCTATCGTTCTAATAAGAGTGCAAGAAGACTCAACGACCGTTTTAGGGACAATAAGTAAAATTGAAGTAGGTAACGGTGATTTCTATGCATTAAACCAACAACATAATACGATTGTACGTATTGACAGCTTAGGAAACTGCCATAGTCAACTGAGAAATATAGGAAAAAGCAAAACAGAATATATTCGAATTGATGATTTCAGCATAGACAATGAACTGGGAATTTTAGCTTTACTTTGTGATTTCACAAAGGTAATATATTATGATCTGAATTTTAATTTATTAAAAGTCAATATTCTGGATGTTCCGCTATATAGGATCTGCTTGTGGGAAGGAAATTTGTACGGCTACACGACTGAGGATAACAGTATTGTACGCATAGACAATCACACAATTCAGAAAATTATTGAAACAGATAAAATTCCTTTTTGGTTTTACTCCCAAACACCAGTTTTTCATAAAACCGGTGGCAAACTATTAGCAACACTTGAATGTGACAACAGGATATATGAGATTAATATATGAAAGCTAAAGAATTATCAATATTTACATATAACAATTATGAAGAAATCCGCCAAAAATACATGAATCCTCCAACATCTCACACCAAGACATCCTTATATGAAGAAACACCGTTAAGAGTACAATATTTAACATTAAAGGACAATAAATTATTAATGATTTATTCCAAAGATATGCTTGTCAGAATTGCTGTATTCAATCTTAAAAATAAATCTATTGTACGTGATGGTGTATTTATTGGAAGCCCGTCCCCTTTATGGAATACTTCCAATGCAAGTCTTGCTTTCTCCTTCGAAACTGGCAATTCTTTGCCTGTTGACTCATCATATCTTCATAAGATTGTGAAACAGAACAAATATCAAGATGAAGGACTTGTTATCATCAAATATGTAATCAGATAACTTATATAGTATGATTCTAAACTTCCAACTTAGCTGCATTATCCTGTTAACAACACTCCTTGTATCATGCACTAAAAACAAGCATTTAAGCAGCAATCAGAAAATAATTGTAGACCCGAATATTCTGGTTTACGACACACTGGCAGGAGTCCGGATTGACTCAATACAAGGAACAGAATCACATCTTGAATGTTTAGGTAATTATCTGGTCATAACTTCCGACTGCCCTCATTACTATATCTCTCTAATGAGCCTGCATTCAGACTCCATAATTGCATCCTTTGGAGACAAAGGTCGCGCAAGAAACGAATTTATAGACATGCCGCACATACCTTATATGTCTTGCGAAAGCAATAGCCTATTATATTGTCAGGATGGCACGAACAAGGTTACAAAAGTAATTAATTTAACAGAATCAATCCGGACTGGAACTTGTATCATTGATACCGTCTATAATCACACCAATATGAATCAGGAGAATACGACTTTCTTACTTAATCCGAAAGTACGTATCAGCAAGCACGACTTAGATTACGACGATCCGAGGAATCCTGTTTTTTATCCTCCATACTTCACAATCTGCAAAAATGAGAAAACACGTGAGATTGACATTTTTCCGGAACTCATAGATACGAAACTGTCCTCGCTTATTTTAATTGCATACACAGACATGTTACGTATCAAACCTGATTGCAAAAAAATCGTTCAAGTGTTTTCATTCATGGATCTATTTGGAATATTGGATACAGAAACCGGTCATTACAAAAGCTATAAAATGCAACAAGCATACGGGTGGGATTTCTTTGAACAAATGACAAGTCTTGATGAGGCTTATAAGAAAGTCTGTTTCTTCAATGTTGATGTATGCGTAACTGATCAGTATATCATGTTGCTTCGAGATGGAAGAAAGATTCATGATTATGAAAAAAATCATGAAGATAAAACCGGATCTGAGATAAATATTTTCGATTGGAATGCCAATTATATAAAATCTTTTTATGTGCCCGAACATATTATAGACATCGCTTTCAGTGACCAAACAAATGTTCTATATGGCCTGACATCTGACGGAATTCTTTATAAATATCAATGATATGTCGTATTCTATAATATCAAACGAATAAAACTCAAACAAATGAAAAGAATAAAACAAATTATATTGTCTGGATGCATCCTTTTGTCCGGATGCGCGTATGATAAAGGCAATGCGTCTGAATCTGTCATTCAAGAAACAAGCGCAGAAGAACAAGTTACATCGCAAATAGTTCATGATGACCTTGCCTATGGTATCAAGGATATGATTGTTATGGACAACATGATTGTATGTCAAACAGAAAGTGAATCTCCTGTCTATATATGCTATAATACTGCTGATTTTGCAAAAACGAAAGAATTTGGAAAGATTGGCCGAGGGCATAATGAATGGATTAAGCCACATCTGGTTGCACGTGCGAATAATGATTATGATATTTTTGACAATGGGAAAAACAGAATACTTAGATACAGTAATGACTCACTTGTCGGTGAAGTGGAATATAAAACAATGGTTGCCGTAAACGATCCCCACATAATCAACAAAAAATATAGTGGATATACTTATCTTGAGCCCAACAAAACAGCTCTTGTAATATATGATGCCGATACTTACAAGCAGATGGATGAGTTTGCGTTCGAAGACAAAGAACAAAAAGGAAATTCCATCAATTGGGATTTTGTATGGGATGGAAAAGAAAACTTTATCGTAATTGCTCATCTCTATAAAAAAGAGTTCCATATGATGGAGATTGACAAAAAGGGAAAAATCTCTCAATGCACCAGATATATCGGAGACTATACGTTCGATCCGGAAAAACATATGTATTATTCTGATGTGGAAATCTCTAATGAACTTGTATATATGTTATCTCAGCAACATGTAAACTTGGAAAATGGAAACGGTTACTCAGAAATTGATATTTTCAACAAATCCGGGAAGCATATCAAGAAGATAATACTAGATGTGGTGGCACAACGAATGTGTATAACACATAACCTTATATGGTTGCTGGATATAGACAATAACCTTCGAGTGGTGACATTGACTGATAAATAATAAATCAAATGAAACTAAGCAACTTCTCCATACTCCTTACTGCCGCCATCCTGCTGGTAGTCGGCATGGCACTCGCCCCTCTGATTGATGTGGGCTCAAAGCCGCGTCCCCGTCAGGGTCGCGATCTGTGGATCAACTACAGCTGGCAAGGCAAGTCTGCCAAAGTAGTGGAACAAAGCGTGACAGCTCCTATTGAGGGGCTGATGGTTGCAGTGCGGGGTGTGGAGAATGTAGAATCCGAATCCCGTTACGGCAGCGGATGGGTCAAGGTGACTCTGAAACCGGATGTCAATGTGTCGGCTGTGCGTTTTGAGATCGCTTCCTTGTTGCGGCAAATACGCGGACGGCTGCCCGAGGGGGTAAGCACGCCAACACTTTCGGGAGGAGATGTCGTGAACAGCGCAAGGCAACGGGAAGAAACCGTCCATCTGCTATCCTATACGGTCAACAGTCCGCTCACGGCCATGCAGTTGCAGGAATATGTGCGGCAGCATATAGCTCCGGCCTTGCAACGCAATGAAGACGTACGGCGGGTAGATGTCTCAGGGGGTACAGGACAGTATCTGGAGATTACCTACGACCCGCTTCTGTTGCAGGCCTGTGGCCTCTCGGCCGATGATTTGGAAAACGGACTGAAGGCATTTTTCGGAAGGAATGAGATTGTGGGCGACGTGCTGCACGACAGTGCACGTGTGACCCTGCGGTTGGCAACTGCTGAATTCAACCGTCCTCTGGAGCAGATGCCGATAAAAAGCGCTGGAGGACAGGTGATGTATATGGGAAATCTGGCCCGTTATGAATACAAGAACTACGAACCGTCGTCATACTACCGCATAAACGGGCATGAAACCGTCAGTCTAAACATATACGTCAATGCACAAGCCAATCTGACAAAGCTGGCCCGTGAGCTGCGCCGACAAATAGATGAAATGAAACCGCACATGCAGAAAGGCGTAAAGCTGGAGCTGCAGCACGATTCGTCCGAGGAACTGCAAGGCGAGATGGACCGTCTCATTACACGCAGCCTCATGTCGCTGGCCATACTGCTGCTGTTCGTGTTCCTCGTACGTCCGGGATGGCGCTATGTGAGTATCGTGGCAGCCACGCTGGTGCTGTGTCTGGCTCTGGCATCAGTCTGTTATTATGCATTCAATCTCCGGCTGCACGTATTCTCCATCGCCGGCATCACCGTGTCGCTGGGACTGGTCATCGACTCGTCCATTGTCATGATAGACCACTATGCCTACTATCGCGACCGCAAAGCGTTTTTTGCCATACTGGCGGCATTGCTCACCACGATAGGCACCTTGGTGGTGATTCTCTTTGCTCCGGAAAATCTCAAACATGACCTGTATGACTTTGCATGGGTGGTGATCATCAACCTGACGGTGGCACTGCTTGTGGCCATTGCCTTTGTACCGGCTCTGGTAGATGCCGTGCATTTCCGGACATCCGGCAACGTACAAAAAGGTACACGCAAAAGGCGGTACATCATACGCTGGAACCGTATGTATGCCCGTTACATCACTTTTCCGGCCCGGATGCGGACACGCTGGCGTGTAACTCTTTACGTATTGTTTATCCTATTGTATCTAGGCGGTTTCGGCTATTCGGCATACATCTTCTCACAATCCATGGACGGAGCTTCCTGGCCACGCGAGGAGGAAGAAATGAAACTGTATATACGCGCACAGATGCCATTAGGAGGCACAGCAACCCAGCTGAACGAGAAAGTGCGACTGCTGGAAGAAACACTGGCGGCAGAACCGTCCATACTCCGATTTGAAACTTCCATAAACGGCGGAGGAGCCACCATTACCGTCCGTTTCAAACCCGAGGCTCTGGGCACGGCAATTCCTTATCAGGTGGAAAACCGGGTAATCGGCCGGGTGATCGGCATTGGCGGAGCAGACTGGAGCACATACGGAGTGAGCCAGCGGGGCTTCAGCAATTCGCTGAACCTGCAATACCGCAGCAACCGCATCGAGATGACGGGCTATAATTATGACCGCCTCTATCGCTATGCGCAGGATTTGAGTGACTTGCTGCACCAGAATCCACGCGCTGTAGACATAACCATTGAAACTCCGGGATATGAGAACCAGGAAGATGAATACTATGTGCGCTACAATTGGGAACGTATGCATCTGCTAGGCATCAATCCGGGGACGATCTACCAGGCGGTCAGCGACATTCTGCAGTCGCGCGACTTGGGAAGATGGGACAAGATACGCACCCATGTGACTCTGGTGTCGGCGCGCCGCAACACTTACGACCTGTGGCAGCTGCTGAACACACACGTCAAGGTGGGCGACCGGGACATTCTGCTCAGCGAAGTAATGGACATACAGCGGCGTGAGGCCAAGAACGTGATTCCGAGACGCAATCAGGAATACGTGCTGCGCGTGGCCTTCAATGTACTCGGATCTTACACCTATACGGAAAAGTATATCGAAGAAGTTACCCGGCGGATGTCCGAACAGTTGCCTGTCGGTTTCCGCTGCATGCGCCCGGAATGGAGCGAGCAGCCTACCGCGTCACAGCAATACTGGCTGATTGCCTTGTGCATCATCATCACATACTGGCTCATGGCCATTCTGTTTGAAAGTCTGTTACGCCCATTCTCCATACTGTTGGCACTCATCCCCATGACCCTGATTGCCGTATTCCTCACATTCCATTTCACGGGCATCCCTTTCGGCACAGGAGGGCTTGCAGCCATCGTCTTGTTATGCGGTCTGGTGGTCAATGCAGCCATATATATCCTACATCAGTACGATCTGGTACGGGCAGTCTCGCACATCAGTCCCGTGAAGGCATACGTACGTGCCTATAATCACAAGATTGTGCCTGTGATGCTCACCGTATTGTCTACCATGCTCGGACTTATCCCCTTCCTATGGGACGGCGATGAAAACAGGTTCTGGTACACATTTGCCATCACCACCATGACCGGCCTTTCAGCCTCTGTAGTGGCACTGGTGTTTGTGCTGCCGTGGTTTGCAGGAATGAAAAGCAAAAGACGATAATAAAAACTTTCAAGTCTGCCTGCACAGAGATAACATTTGTATTGTTCCTTTCAAAAAACAGACAGAAAGTTTTTCTATGCAGATTTTATTAAATATTTTTGCAAACACATCCTCAAACTATACTACACATGAACAAGAATAACAGAAAAGAGCATCTGTACGCTATGGCTTTTAAGTTGTTTCTTACCAAGCAATACGAAGGCGTCAGTATATCCGATATAGAAAAGGAATCCGGAATGACCCGCGGAGCAATTACCTATTACAGCAAAGACAAACTGGGATTGTTTTACGATGTCGTACGCCATTATCTGATAGATTCCCAGAATCTGGACTTTAAAATGCAGAAGATGAATTTCGAAAGCCTGAAGGATTTCATAGATACGTACGTTCAGAGCTGTCAGGAAACAATGGCCAGATTTCGGAAAATTGACGTTACCATAGAGAACGGAAGCCGGGCTTATATGGCTCTGATCCTGCAGGTCTGTGACTTTTTCCCCGACTTGCACCAGCAGTATCTGGAAAACCGTAACAAAGAACAGCTGATATGGATTGGAGTTCTTCAAAACGCCATCGGAAAGAAGGAGATCAAGGAAGATATTGACGTCATTGCCACAGCAAGACTGTTCATGAATGTCTTCTACGGACAAGCCTATCTGGACGCATTGAGTATGGGCCTGAACACAATGGAATTGAAACTACAGTTTCAGAATATCTACAAATTACTTAAAAAGTAACGGCAGAGAACCATCGCATCAACCATTTTTCTCATTCAACAGTCTACGGACCTCACAATATACAGCCGAAGAGGAAATGAGGACCAGAGGATTCTCCCCAAAAAGGGAATCACTCTGGTCTTTTTCTTTATTCTCAATACCAAACATTAAAGTTATACTGAATGGAGTTCTTGTCACAGAAAGCCATAAAATTTTCGATAAACTTCTGATATCCGACCCGAAATCCACATTCTTTCTTGAGCCTTTTTATCAGGGAAAGAGAATCGTACACTCCCAATAACCGGCACATTTGTCGGACACCGACCAAACTTACCGAATAATCCATCCTCACAATGCCATTCTTTTCATTGTAATCCCATGACTGAAAATCGTAACGCCACAAAGTCAGACCTTCCAGATAAATATACATCCCGACGCGACAAAATGGTTTTCCGTCTTTATCCAACTTATAGAACGTCCGTTTACAATCTTTCAGAATAAAAGTCTGCTCCTGCTCCATCATTGAACACATTTTCATCTAATTCTTAAATATCAGACAACTCAATAATTTTATTATTTTATAACCCTATTTTAGGGCAAATATAAAAATAAGTCCATTACCTTTGAAGAATCGTTGCCCGATTTCTTCAAAAAAACGAAGAGCAACTCTTGCTTTTACAAACAAATACCTGAAACCTAAAAATCGATAACAATGAAAAAAGGAATCTTAATTCTATTGAGCGTTGCCATGACTCTGATTTTTCCTGTCCGTGCGCAATCTGAGGAAAACAAAGACATTAAAACGGTTTATGTTGTCTTTAAGACCCACCTCGATGTAGGGTTTACCGATCTCAGTTCGATTGTAGAGTACAATTACATCCACGATTTTATTCCCAAGGCACTGGATGTTGCCGAACGGTTAAGAAAAGACGGCAAGGGAGAGCGCTATGTGTGGACCACCGGTTCATGGCTGATATGGAAATACTTACAGACAGCCTCCCCCCAGGAAGTGAAAAGACTGGAAAAGGCTATTGCCAAAGGGGACATTGTATGGAACGGGGTTCCCTATACCGTGGAATCTGAATCCATGAATCGGGATCTATTTGAAACCTGCCTGTCTGTCACTCAAAAGTTAGACAAGAAATATGGAAAACACACCATTGCCGCAAAAATGACTGACGTGCCCGGACATACCAGAAGCATCATCGCTCCCATGAATCGCGCGGGCATACGCTTTCTGCATATCGGAGTCAATTCAGCCTGTCCCGTCCCGGATGTCCCGGCCTTTTGCCGCTGGCAGGATCCGGAAGGAAACGAACTGATATTGGCCTATCAACAGGACTATGGCACGGAAAGTATCCTGCCCGACGGAAAATCGGCTGTAGCCATCAACTTTACGGGAGACAACCACGGCCCTCACACTTACGAACAGGTTAAAGCCATCTACGCCGGCTTACGGAAACGCTACCCGAATGCCAAACTGAAACCTTGCTCCTTTAATGAAATAGCCGAAGCCCTCCTCAAGAATAAAGAGAAACTTCCATTGGTCACCTCAGAAATAGGCGATACATGGATTTACGGCTATGGCAGCGCTCCCATGCGTATGGCCAGATTCCGGGCTTTGTCCCATCAATATTCTCAATGGCTCCAGACAGGCAAACTGAAAAAAGGCAGCCTCGAAGATTTGAATTTCGCCTTGGAATTAGGTCTGATCGGGGAACATACTCAAGGTATGGACATAAAGACCCATCTTCAGAACTGGGATAAATATGATATGGACGACTTTATGGCTGCCCGCAACACCGCTCCTTTCAAAAAGGTAGAACAGTCCTGGAAAGAAATAGACGACTACATTGACAAGGCCATAACCCAACTGCCGGAAAGTCTTCAGTCCGAAGCCAAAGCAACGGTTGACGCAGCCGGAAAATGCGAAGTTCCTCAGTTCTCTTCAGCCGCATGCAGTGGCGACTATTCCAACTGGCAATGCAGCCTGCTCGCCGACGGTATTCTGAAAGCCGGAGGACTGTCGTATCAAATGCTCGATGCAAAAGATTACACCATATTCCTGGACAACTATTTACGCAACCGCTTTGAGTGGGCGCGGTATGACCTGAGCAAGATTGGACTGGAAAACTCAAAGGCAACCAGCATCTCCCTATACGCTCAAATAATCAGACAGGAAACCAGGAAAGAAGATGCCGGAACACGCACGCTGTATGAACTGGCCTTCCCGAAACACCCTCGCGTGGACAGTCGTTGCTATCCCGAAAAGATGTATGCGAACTGCCTAACGTATAAAGACGGGAAAAAGGCCGAACTGGAAATTACCTTGGTAAACAAACCGGCCGTAAGACTCCCGGAAGCTTATTGGCTTTCTTTCAATGCAAATAACATCGTTGGTCTTATTGCCGAAAAACTGGGGCAACCGGTGGACCTTCTCGATGTAGTGGAAAAAGGAAACCGACAGATGCACGGCATTGACCGATATGTAGACATTGTCACCACAAAAGGAACCATAAGAATCGAAAGTCGGGAAGCTTTTCTGGTAAATATAGGGGAGTCGCGCGGACTCAATTACTCCACCCAATACCCGGACAAGCGCGGAGGCATTCATTTCAACCTGAGTAATAACCTGTGGAACACCAACTTCAGCATGTGGTGCGAAGGTTCCATCACCTACCACTTCACCGTCCGGCTAATAAATTAGCAGAAATGTCTGCTATTTCGGAATAGAATACTGTCAAAATTTCAGAAAATCAGACAATTTGTCACTTCGGGCACTTTGGCAAGCCTTTTGATGTATATTGAGTGTCGAGCGCAAATCGACAAAGAGATTTGAAAACAATAATATTCAGGATAATATAAGAAAGGAGAAATGCCATGAACTTTAACAAATTTACAATTAAAGCCCAGGAAGCAATCCAAGAAGCTGTCAATCTGGTACAGAGCAAAGGTCAGCAGGCCATTGAACCGGAGCACTTGTTGGCAGGCATCCTGAAAGTAGGAGAAAATGTAACGAATTTTCTCTTCCAGAAATTAGGTGTCAATGCCCGAAACATTGAGCTGGTTCTGGAAAAGCAGATTGATTCCCGCCCAAAAGTACAGGGAGGCGAACCCTACCTGAGCCGTGAGTGCAACGAGGTACTGACCCGCGCCCAGGAATTTGCTACGAAAAACGGAGATGAATTTGTATCTGTTGAATACATGATCAAGGCGCTGCTTGCCGTAAAAAGCAACGTAAGCCAGATTCTGAAAGACGCCGGAGTGACGGAAAAGGAACTGGAGAGCGCCATCAACGAGCTGAGAAACGGTTCGAAAGTGACTTCACAATCCAGTGAAGATACCTATCAGTCACTCAGCAAATATGCCAAGAATCTGGTGGAAGAGGCCCGCAGCGGCAAACTGGATCCGGTGATCGGACGTGACGAGGAAATCCGTCGGGTGCTGCAGATCCTGAGCCGAAGAACCAAGAACAACCCGATTCTGATCGGTGAGCCGGGTACCGGTAAGACAGCCATCGTGGAAGGACTGGCCCACAGAATCCTGCGCGGTGACGTGCCCGAAAACCTGAAGGACAAGCAACTGTTCTCTCTGGATATGGGTGCGCTGGTTGCCGGTGCCAAATATAAAGGTGAGTTTGAGGAGCGACTGAAGTCGGTAGTCAACGAAGTGACCAAGAGCGAAGGACGCATCATCCTGTTCATCGATGAGATCCACACCCTGGTGGGTGCCGGTAAGGGCGAAGGCGCCATGGATGCCGCCAATATTCTGAAACCGGCTCTGGCCCGTGGAGAATTGCGGAGTATCGGTGCCACCACGCTGGATGAGTATCAGAAATACTTCGAAAAGGATAAGGCTCTGGAGCGCCGATTCCAGACGGTTATGGTCAACGAACCGGATACCTTGAGCAGCATCTCTATCCTGCGTGGACTGAAAGAGCGTTACGAAAACCATCACAAGGTTCGTATCCAGGACGACGCCATCATTGCAGCTGTAGAACTGTCCAACCGATACATTACGGACCGGTTCCTTCCGGACAAGGCCATCGACCTGATGGATGAAGCCGCTGCCAAGCTGAGAATGGAGCGTGACTCCGTGCCCGAGGAGCTGGACGAAATCGAACGTCGGTTGAAACAGTTGGAAATCGAACGTGAAGCCATCAAGCGAGAGAACGACCAGCCGAAACTGGAGCAGTTGAGCAAGGAGATTGCCGAACTGAAAGAACAGGAGAGCAGCTACAAGGCCAAATGGGAAGCCGAGCGCGGACTGGTGAACAAGATTCAGCAGAACAAGCAGCAGATTGAACAGCTGAAGTGGGAGGCCGAGCGTGCCGAGCGTGAGGGTGACTACGGAAAGGTGGCTGAAATCCGCTACGGACGACTCAAGGCTTTGCAGGATGAAATCGAGAACATCCAGAAACAGCTGCGCGAGACTCAGGGCGGAGAGGCCATGATCAAAGAGGAAGTGACCTCTGAGGACATTGCCGACGTGGTAAGCCGCTGGACCGGAATACCGGTAAGCAAGATGTTGCAGAGCGAGCGCGAGAAGCTGCTCCATCTGGAAGAGGAGCTGCACAAGCGGGTGATCGGTCAGGACGAAGCCATTCAGGCTGTGAGCGATGCCGTGAGACGAAGCCGTGCCGGACTGCAGGATCCGAAGAGACCGATCGGTTCTTTCATCTTCCTCGGTACCACCGGTGTGGGTAAGACGGAGCTGGCCAAGGCTTTGGCAGAATATCTGTTCGACGATGAAACGCTGATGACGCGTATCGATATGTCCGAGTATCAGGAAAAATTCAGTGTGAGCCGACTCATCGGAGCGCCTCCGGGATACGTAGGTTACGATGAGGGTGGACAGCTGACCGAAGCCGTACGCCGCAAACCATACTCTGTAGTGCTCTTCGATGAGATCGAGAAGGCGCATCCGGATGTATTCAACATTCTGTTGCAGGTATTGGACGACGGACGACTGACTGACAACAAGGGTCGTGTGGTGAACTTCAAGAATACCATCATCATCATGACCAGCAACTTGGGAAGCGCCTACATCCAGAGTCAGTTCGAGAAACTGAACGAGAACAGCAGCGCCCAGGCCCGCGAGGCTCTGATCGAGGAAACTCAGAAAGAGGTGATGAATATGCTGAAGAAGACCATCCGTCCGGAATTCCTGAACCGTATTGACGAGACCATCATGTTCCTGCCGCTGACTCACGACCAGATCAAGCAGGTAGTTTCCCTGCAAATCCAGGGTATCACGAAGATGCTCGAGGGCAACGGAGTGAAACTGAAACTCACCGACGAGGCTTTGAACTTCCTGGCCGATGCCGGATACGATCCGGAATTCGGTGCCCGTCCGGTCAAGAGAGCCATCCAGCGCTATCTGCTCAACGACTTGTCAAAGACCATGCTGGCACAGAACATCGACCGCGAAAAGCCGATTGTGGTCAGCGTAGAAAACGGGGCTCTAAAATTCAGCAACGAATAAGAAAACACGAAAAAGACCCACACGTCATCATTTGAAAAAATGATTTCGATGATTTGATAAAACGGTCCTGATGATTTTCGAAAATCATCAGGACCGTTTTTTTATTCCGTTTTGGCGGAGCGGGCAAACCATAAACTCCAAAATAAAAAAAATGTAATTATCATATAAAGAAAAAAGACTATCTTTGCCAAATCTGAAAATGAGAAACTGATTTAATACAAACAAAGACCCATGAAAAAAACCTTTTTACTATCTACATGGCTTATGCTAGGTGCCGGCTCTACCCTACTGGCACAGAATGAGTTCCCGAAACTGACCGTAGAGAATGACACCACCTGGTATATGATCTCTACTCCGGAACGGGAAGACCTGCATCTTACCAGCAACGGAACCGAAGATTATGTCACCGGTAAGGCAAACAGCTATGCAAACAGCCAGATATGGTGTTTCATAGCCAGCAAAAACGGTCAGCTCAACCTGCTGAACCGTCAAAACAAGAGTTTCATCAGCGACAAAGCTGCCTCTGACAAATATTTCAAAAGCACACTTACAGCACCGGAAACCGGTTTCAAACTCTCTCTGGTAGAAAGCAAGAACCTGTATAACATTCTGGATGCCAGCGGACAGATGGTCAACCAGTGCAAAAGCTCTGAAAATTACCGCCTGACAAACTGGAACCAGTCTACCGACCCGGGAAATCTGTTCCGCATCGAAGAGGTCGACGTTCAGAATCTGCAACTCTGTCAGGCCAAAAATGAGGCCCGCACTTTGCTGAACAATACCGAAGAAGGTACGGCACCGGGCACTTATTCCAAAGAGAACCGCGACAAGCTGGCCGAGGTTGCGGAACAGGCACAGAACGTGGAGGAAATCCGCACAGCCATTGCCGAATATAAAAAGAGCATGAACGGAGTGACCGAAGGACAGTTCTACTTCCTGGTGTCTACCGGTCCGGATTATTGCCGCAACAGAGTGCTTTACAACACCAAACCCACAGAGGGAGCTTATCTGAGATGGGGCGACAAGACGATCGACGAAAACGCCCTGTGGGAATTTGTCAAGACCGGAAACGGGGAAACGGACACTTATCTGCTCCGCAACAAGGCCACCGGACTGTATTTGCAGGCAACCAGCAATGGCAACGAGTCTGGCGAAGTACGCGGCAGCGCCACTCCGAACGCAAATACGGCATTCGAAGTGGAATCTTTGGGACAGAACAAATCTTTCCTGATCTATACTCCGGGAGGAAACCCGATTCACGCGCAGAATGATTTCGGCGTGATGGTAACCTGGAACTCCAGAAACTACGGCAGTGCCTCATCATGGCAGATCATTCCGGCTACCGAGAACGAAATTGCCCAGGCTGCCCAAAAGACTGAAAGTGACCGCGAGGACTATAAACTCGTATGGCAGGAAGAGTTCAACGAGGACGGCGAAATCGACCCTAACGACTGGAACTTTGAATATGGATTTGTCCGCAATAACGAGGATCAGTGGTATCAGGAAGACAATGCCAGCAAAAAGGACGGAAATCTGGTTATCGAAGCCCGCAAGGAGCGCAAGGATAACCCGTGGTACGAACCGGGAAGCAGCGACTGGAAGAAATCCAGACAGTATATCGACTACACTTCTTCCTGCATGACTACAGCCGGAAAGCATGACTGGCTGTACGGACGTGTGGAAGTGCGCGCCAAGATTCCATGCTACTCCGGTTCCTGGCCGGCTATCTGGATGTTGGGTAATGAAAGTGTTACCGGCGAATGGCCGTCATCCGGCGAGATTGACATCATGGAATACTATAAGGACAAGACACTGGCCAACCTGGTATGGGGATCAAGCGTCCGTTGGCAAGGTATCTGGGAGGCAAGAAGCACTCCGGTCACCGGCTATTGGGTAAAGCAGGACCCGAACTGGACCGACTCTTACCACACCTGGAGAATGGACTGGGATGAGGAGTCCATCAAGCTTTATCTGGACGATGAGCTGATCACCATCTGCAACCTGTCCAGAACCATCAATCAGGGCGAATGGCATTTGGTGGACAACCCGTTCCACACCTCACAATATCTGTTGCTGAACCTGGCTTTGGGCGGTAACAACGGTGGTCCTATCGACAATGAGAAACTCCCATTCTCCTATCTGGTAGACTACGTCAGAGTGTACCAGAAACCGGAGCACATCACCGGCATAGAAAGCAATCTCACCGAAGACGGCACTCCTATGGTCTATCTGAGCGACTATAGCTGCAACATCAACACCAAATCTTTCGAAGGCGATGTGCAGGCAACCGTCTATAATCTCTCGGGAACCCCGGTAGCCAAGGCTACAGGAAAGGCGGAAAACGCCAGCATGCCTGTTCCGGTGAAACATTTGAGCAAGGGTGTGTACCTCGTCAAGGTATCTGACAAGAACCACTCTCTGACCGAAAAGATTGTCATTAAGTAAGCAACCGCTTCTGTCATACAAAGAAACTCTTTTCCATCTGCCTTTATGCAGGGAAAAGAGTTTCTTTTTTTATCTCTGAAAATCAACGCCGGCTCCGGCCGGTATTGCCTCGTGATGCCCGGAAAAATCTTCTTCGCTTCAACACGTGCAGCACGGACAGCACTCCAAACAGCAGTCCCAGTTTATAATGCAACAGTCCGGCATGAGCATCTTCCGAAGAAAGGAAAAACAAGGAAACACCACTCAAAGACAAGAACACAAAAACAATACTCAGAAACAATACCATTTTCTTCCTGCCCTTACATCCATTCTTCAACGCACGATACCACGCCCAATGACTCTTGACATGCAGCAAAACAAGCAAAAGAAAAAGCAGGCTTGCGCATACATGGGCTGCGGCCCATGATTGTATGATTGCCCAAACCGACGCATGTCCGGCAATGTGTAACCGGACACCCGTATAAAAACAGAAAACAAAAACGGGCAACAAGAATAAATCCGTTACAAAAATCAGTCTACCTTTATTCATCTCTTTTTTAAGGCAAAGTTACGGCAGGCCGACAGGTATGTAAAGAGACAAAACAAGGTTTGACTGGTACTATCCGAGGTATTTGCGACGAAACGCCGTAGGACTCATTCCCACCGAACGGACAAACATGCGGGTGAAATAGGACGGATCCTCCACACCTAATTTCTGTCCGATTTCCTTCACTGTCAGCGTCGTATAAATCAGCATACGCCGGGCACGCAGCATCAGTTCATTCTGCAAATATCTCCCGACGCTGACTCCGGTAAGTTTACGAACCACCTCGTTCAGATAAACAGCCGAAAGGTGCAGGCATCCGGCATAATAGGAAATATCACGGTTTAACGTAGCTGAACCGGCCAACAAATTCTGAAAGGCGAGCATAATCTCCACCTGTCTCCGGCTATGGCGACTGCCGCTCATCTGTACTTGCAAAGCGGAAGTTACAATACCGACAAGAGCCCCGGCAAGATTACGGACAACAGCAGAGGAAATGACCGGACTGACCGGAATATCCTGATGGCGCCGAATCATATCAAACAACTGGAAAAACTCTTGCCGGATCACCGCATCCGGCTGAAATGAAAAAGGAAACAAAGCATATTCCGAAAGGATGCAAGCGGAATCGGTATCGACCAAAGCACTGTCGACAAACAAAAGAAAAGCCTGCGCATCACCCGACTCCAGAATCTGATGCACTTGTCCGGGACGGACACAGATTATTTCACCGGCATACGCCTCACGCTCGCAAAAATCAATCGAGATGCGGCAAGTGCCTTTCCTGATCATCCCGAATATATAGTAATCATCGCGGTGTGCATAAGTCACAGGAGGGATATTGGTCGCAGGAGACACTTCCTTGATAAAAACTCCTCCGGTGGTCTGCCGCACAGCCTGATGCAGGGGTATGTTTTTCTTCATGTTCTTCTACTGAGAATTATGGAAAAGGAAAAAGCATAGTGCATCTGTTTTCGGATACACTATGCTTTTTCAAATTAAATCCAGTGCTCGGCATACACCAGCAACAACAACTGCAACAAGAGCAGCAGAGGCATTCCGTAGCGGAATGTCAGATGACGGGTCTTGTGGTTGAACAGGTGCATGGAAAGGAAAGCACCGCTGCTTCCTCCGGCAAAAGCCACAAGCCACAGCACCCGCTCGGGGATACGCCAACGGCGGTGATAGGCCTTCCGCTTGTCACTGGCATAGAGCAGGAAGGCAAACAGATTAATACCTAATAGATAGTACAAAAACATAATGAGATGATTTTTATTATTGTATTTGTGTTAGAGTTTCACACTTTCCTTGTTTCCTTTTGACTCGTTCTGCATACGGTCCAAAGCGGTAACCACATAGGTGTACTTGGTGCTTCCGTCTTCGTAAGGAAGTTTCACAAACGTGTTGCGCGTGATGGCCACAATATTTTCTGCAAAACGCAGATCAACATGCTCGCCCGGCGCAAAACGATACACCACATACTGCACCGCCTTGTCCAGTTCCTTCTTGCCGCGGGGAGCAGTCCAGAAGAGCATGTAGCCGTCCTCCGTCCATACAGCCTTCAACTTACGCGGCTTTTTCGGGTTTTTCTTGTCTATCCACGGCATTTCGGGCTGAAGAGCCGGATAGCGGTGGTATTTGTAACGCAGCATGCTGGCGTAGTTTCCCTTGTTGTCCACCACAGCCTTGGCATACCACTGGCAGCTTCCTTCAATGCCGGGCAGCGAGCGCTGCAAGTCCATCTTGCGCACCTGCTGATGGGCATTGGTATTGATCGGATCGGAATATTTCACCGTGCGGTCCACGTCCTGACCGATATATACCGGGCGTTTTCCGGCATGCTCGCTCCACCAGCGGGTCAGCGTAATATAGTCGGCAGTGGGATGGCCAATCTGCCAATATACCTGGGGGATATTATAGTCTACCCATCCTTCGTCCACCCATTTCAGGATGTCGGCATACAGGTCGTCATAGTTCTGCAAGCCTTTGGTGTTGCTGCCCCGCTTGGGATCGCTGCTCAGATTACGGTAAATTCCGAACGGCGACACACCGAACTTCACCCACGGTTTCACGGCATGGATGCAGTCGTGCAGCTTCTCCATAAAGCGGTTCACATTCTCACGACGCCAGTCACCGCGGTCCATACCCTTGCCGTAACGGGCATAGGTAGCATCGTCGGGGATAGGCACTCCGGGCACCGGATAAGGATAGAAATAGTCGTCCATGTGGATACCGTCAATATCGTAACGCATCATGATGTCCATCACCACCTGGCAGATATAATCGTGGTTCTCGGGAATTCCGGGATCGAAAATCAGCTGTCCGTCGTAATTGAAGAAACGCTCGGGATGCTGGAAATAAGGGTGGTTCTTGGCCAGCTCAGTGGTGCCTTTGGTCTTGGCGCGGAAAGGATTGATCCAGGCATGAAGCTCCATACCGCGGGCATGGCACTGCTCGATCATCCACTGCAACGGGTCCCAATAGGGCGAAGGAGGAGTTCCCTGACGACCGGTGAGATAACGGCTCCAGGGCTCGAAACTGCTCTGATACAGGGCGTCGGCCTCAGGGCGCACCTGAAACAGGATGGCATTGATGCCGCTCTTCTGCAACTCATTAAGCTGATAGGTCAGCTCAGACTGCATGCGGGCAGTACTCATTCCCTTGAACTGATAATTCACACATTGAATCCACGCTCCGCGAAACTCGCGCTTGGGAGAAATCTGCGCATGAACCGCCACGGCCCATACACACCATAAGGCTAGTAAAAAAAGCTTTTTCATGAATATGTTCTGTAATATGCAACCATTTTTTTATTGGCTGCAAAGATAAGAAATATCGCGAAAAACGAACACAAGAAACACGAAAAAAGCAGATTCAGAACCTATTACTTGCGGGCTGAAGCCTTACCGCCAAAGCGGTTGATGCGATAGATGAAGTTCAACATGAAGTAACGGCTGATGCGCTCGGTCTTGACATCGCGCAAGCCGGAACTGGTAATCTGACGGGTTATATCGCTGTTCTGGTTCAGAATATCATAGCACTGCAAGGAAATGGTAGCTGCCTTGCGCTTCAGGAACGACTGGGCTATCTGCATGTTCCACACCCATTCGTCGGTATTCATGGCGTCGTCACTATATCCGCGACGGGAGTTTTCCTTCAAATCGGTCGTGATCTTCATTCCCCACGGCAGCTTGACCTGAAGGTCCAGTCCGCTGATGATCTGATAGACATTGCGCTGGTTGGTGCCCATCGTATTGCGCGACAGGTTGTAGCGCACGGTGCTGGACAGACCGCAGTCGAGCCAGTCGTTACGATAGCTGCCGCGCAGCTGTTCCTGAAAGACTGCCGAACGGGTCTTGTTGATCTGAGTCACCTTGTTTTTATACACATAACCCAGAATATGGTTATAGTTCACTCCGGTGTTGCTGTTGATGCGGAAACGGGGATTGGCCAGAGCGGTATTCATGTTGAAGCGGGCCGAAGCGTTCCAGTTTCCGTTGATGTTCTCCGGACGGGTGATGCGTCCTCCGGTCAGTTCATTGTATTCCACACGCTGGGCCACTCCGTTCTGGGTGACCTGATAATTCAGATTCACGGCATAACTGCGCTGGCGCTCACGCTGATACTTGTTATAGGACAGATTCATGCGATGGGTGAACGAGGGCTTCAGACCGGAATTTCCCAAACGGATGTTCAGCGGATTGGCATTGTCGAGTGTATCGGGAATCAGACTCAGGATATCGGGCTGCCGGCTGCTTCCCTGGTATGTGAACTTCAGCTGTTCCTGCTTGGAGAAACGGTATCTGAAATTGGCGGTCGGCGCATAATTGAATACACTGCGACTGATATGGTATTCGTTGCTTCCCTTGCTGTAATCGGTAGCGGAATACTGCGGTTGCAGGCTGAATCCGGCCGTAAGGAAATATTTGGAGGTGTTGACGCGCACCTGCAAACGGATATCCTGATGGATATAACGGTTTGTGGTGGTCTGACACTGCGCACTGTCGCGCCGGGCAAAAGAACGGGCACCGGCATAATTCTCCCCGCTAAAGCCCAAGGCACCGATTTCCTCGCCTTGCAGGGAATAGGCATCACGGTCGTTCTGCTGCCGGTTCAGATTGAAGCGGTAACTGGCTTGCAGATTGACCTTCTTGCTCAACGGCTCGTTATAGCTCAGTGATGCACTCCAGTTGTAGCGAAACACTTCCTGCCCGTAGAACTGTATCTTGCGATAAACGGAATCGCCACCATCGGCGGCCAGCAACTGGTAGTAGTCGATCTGGGAATAATTGTCGCGGTCGCTGCCACTGCTGTTTATATCTCCCGACAGCGTGACGCCGACATTCCGGCCGGGCTTCTGCAACAGCCGGTTGAACTGCACGGTCAGGTTACCGCCCCAGTTATCTCCCGTGTTGTGACTTCGATTGAGGTTATGGTTCACTCCCAGACTGTCGGCCAGCAAATCCAACTGGTTCAGCGGGTGGGATATTCCGGGAAAAGCAAACGGATCGCCACTGAACGAAGCGGATTCGGAAAAGGAGGTACCGGTCTGACGGCTGAAGCGGAAAGAGGGCTTGAACAGGAAAGTGGTCATGGTATCGGGCCGCCACTCTATCTTCTGGTCGGTGTTGATGTTCCAGTTTCCGTTGCCGCTGCTCTGAATGCGCTGCGAGAAGGGAGCACGCTCATTCTCAAAAGATTCGGAAAAGATTTCCCGATACTGGTCGGAAGAACGGTGCGTCAGGCGTACATTGCCCGAAGCCTCAAGGGTTTTCTTGTTAAGGGTATAGTTCATGCCCGCGGTCTGCTGCTCGGTCTGCCCGCCGTTGTTGCGGTTTCCGGCATTGCCCAACAGGGTGATTTTCCGTTCTTCCGTAAACCGGTTTATATTGAACTTGCCCTGATAACGCTGGCGGGTTCCTGCTCCGGCCGAGGCTTGTCCGAACCATCCTTTCTTGCGGTCTTTCTTCACCGATAGGTCGATCACGGTTTTCTCATTACCGTCGTCCACACCGGTGATGCGGGCCTGGTCGCTCTGCTTGTCGTACACCTTGATTTTTTCAATGATGTCAGCCGGCAGATTCTCCAGAGTGGTCTGCGTGCTGTTTCCAAAGAAATCCTTCCCGTCGACCAATATCTGCGACACTTCTTTTCCATTAACCGTTATTTTTCCGTACTCGTCAATCTCCAGACCCGGCAACTTTTTAAGCAGCTCCTCGACCATGGCTCCTTCGGTCACCGAATAGCTACCGGCATGATAAGTCACCGTATCTTCCGAAACGGTGATTTCGGGCACCTGTGCGGTGACTACCGTTTCTTGCAGATAACGCGACTGTTCCGCCATAAAAATGTCCGAAACCCGCACCTTGCCCTGACGCTCCTTCAGGTTAATCCGGAAGAACTGGGGCTGAAATCCCATATAGGTTACCTTGATGCGGAAATTGCCGGCCGGCACTCCGGTCAGGGAATAGCTGCCGTCGGCCTTGGTCACGGCACTGTGGAGGGTATGGTCCAGACTGTCGAGCAGCAGGACATGGGCTCCGGGAAGCGGTTCGCGGAACTGTTGGTCATAGACCGCCCCCCAAAGGCTGATGGCCGGATTTTGTGCAAAAAGTGACTGGCTGGCTATATATATGATGAGAAAAAACAAGAATCGAAACATGATCGGATGGTTCTTAACATGGTAAAACAAAAGGTTAGTAAAAGATTATATGCTTTAGATAGCGTCCGGCCGTAAAGGTTTAAAAGAGAAAGTGGTTTTTTCCGCCACTTCAATCATTTTCCGGATAATCAAAACAGAAATGCATTTTCACGGATTCTGTTCACGTCCTTCACCCACTTTTTCGTAACTTTGCCAAAGAACAAAAAGAAATTACTCATGGAGCAATACATACATATCAAAGGGGCCCGGATCAATAATCTGAAGAACATTGATCTGGATATCCCGCGCGAAAAGCTGATTGTCGTTACCGGACTGTCGGGTTCGGGCAAGTCTTCCTTGGCCTTCGACACGTTGTATGCCGAGGGACAGCGCCGCTATGTGGAAAGCCTTTCGGCTTACGCCCGCCAGTTCTTGGGCCGTATGAGCAAACCGGAATGCGACTACATCAAGGGGATTCCGCCGGCCATCGCCATCGAACAGAAGGTGAACAGCCGCAACCCGCGCTCTACTGTGGGTACCTCGACCGAAATCTATGAATATCTGCGTCTGCTCTACGCACGCATCGGACGCACTTTCTCGCCCGTCAGCGGACAGGAGGTCAAAAAGCATACTACCGAGGATGTGGTGAACTGCATGCTGTCTTATTCACCGGGCACCCGTTTCACAGTGCTCACGCCTCTGCGCATTCCCGAAGGAAGAAGCGTGGTGGAGCAGCTGGACATGAACCTGAAACAGGGATTCACCCGCCTGGATATCAAAGGAGAGATGGTGCGCATCGAAGATTATCTGCAGCAACTCAACGGACAGGATCCGGATGCGGAAACCCTGAAGGACATCTACTTGCTCATCGACCGTATGAGCAGCGACACATCACAATCGGTCATCTCCCGCCTGACGGACTCTGCCGAAACGGCATTCTTCGAGGGCGACGGCACTTGTGTGCTGCGCTTCTACCCGGCGGGCATTCTGCATTTCTTCTCCACACGGTTTGAAGCGGACGGCATCACCTTCGAGCCGCCTACGGACAATCTTTTCTCTTTCAACTCACCGATCGGAGCATGCCCGGCCTGCGAGGGCTTCGGCAAGGTAATCGGTGTGGACGAGAGTCTGGTCATTCCGAACTCGGCACTCAGCGTGTACGACGGAGCCGTGGTATGCTGGCGCGGCGAAAAGATGGGGGAATGGAAACTGGAGTTCTGCCGCAATGCCGAGAAGCATAACTTCCCCATCTTCAAACCTTATTATGAACTGACTCAGGCCGAAAAGGATTATCTGTGGCACGGCGATCCGAAAGCAGCGAATCCACGGGAAGAGACCTGCATCGACACGTTCTTCAAAATGCTGGAGGAAAACCAGTATAAGATTCAATATCGCGTGATGCTGGCACGCTACCGCGGAAAGACAACTTGCCCCAAATGCCACGGTACACGCCTGCGCCCCGAAGCGAACTACGTGAAAATCAACAATCGTTCCATCTCCGATCTGGTGGACTTGCCGATAGAACAGCTGAAGGTGTTCTTCGACAATCTGCAGTTGAATGAGCATGAGGAGCAGGTGGCCAAGCGGATTCTGACGGAAATCAACAACCGCATTTCCTTCCTGCTTGATGTTGGTCTAGGCTATCTCACCCTGAACCGTCTGAGCAACTCGCTGTCAGGCGGTGAGAGCCAGCGTATCAATCTGGCCACCTCGTTGGGCAGCAGTCTGGTGGGTTCTCTCTATATTCTGGATGAACCGAGCATTGGATTGCACAGCCGCGACACGGACCGCCTCATCAAGGTACTGAAACAATTGAAGGATCTGGGCAACACGGTTGTCGTGGTGGAACACGATGAAGAAATTATCCGCGCGGCAGACTATATCATCGACATCGGTCCGGATGCCGGACGACTGGGTGGCGAAGTGGTGTTCCAAGGCGATCTGCAAAAAATGCTGGCCGAGAAACCTCAGGACACCCGCAGTCACACTGTGAGATACCTCACCGGACAGGAGAAGATAGAGACTCCGGCGCAGTACCGTCCCTGGACGCACTATCTGGAAATTAAAGGAGCACGCGCCAACAACCTGAAGGGCATTGACGTGAAATTCCCACTGAATGTAATGACCGTTGTGACGGGAGTCAGCGGTTCGGGCAAGTCTACTTTAGTGCGCGATATTCTCTATCGGGCCGTGAAGAGAGAAATGGACGAAGTGACCGACCGCCCCGGTGAGTTCCTGAAACTGGAAGGTGATCTGGACCGCATCAAGAACATCGAGTTCATCGATCAAAACCCGATCGGCAAATCTTCACGAAGCAATCCGGTGACTTATGTCAAGGCGTATGACGAAATCCGCAAGCTGTTCGCTGCCCAGCCTCTGGCACAGCAGATGGGATTCAGCAGCGGCTATTTCTCTTTCAACACCGAAGGCGGACGCTGCGAGGAGTGTAAGGGCGAAGGTACCGTAACCGTAGAAATGCAGTTTATGGCCGATCTGGTGCTGGAATGCGAATCGTGCCACGGCAAGCGCTTCAAGAGCGACGTGCTGGAAGTGAAGTTCGAAGGCAAGAATATCTACGATGTACTGAATATGACGGTCAACCAGGCCATAGAGTTCTTTACCGAACACGGACAGACCAAGATTGCCAAGAAGATGCAATCGCTTCAGGATGTCGGACTGGGATACATTAAACTGGGACAATCTTCCAGCACCTTGTCCGGCGGAGAGAATCAGCGTGTCAAACTGGCTTACTATCTGGGACAGGAAAAGGTGGACCCTACCCTCTTCATCTTCGACGAGCCGACTACCGGATTGCATTTCCACGACATCAAGCGTCTGCTTCAGGCTTTCCATGCGCTGATCCAACGCGGACATACACTGATCATCATCGAACACAATATGGATGTCATCAAATGTGCCGACTACATCATAGACCTCGGTCCGGAAGGTGGCGACAAGGGCGGTAACTTAGTGGTATGCGGCAATCCGCACGAAGTGGCTGCCTGTGCAGAAAGTTACACCGGACAATTCCTGAAAGAGAAACTGGAGGAAGATTAAATCAGCATGACTCTTACAAATAAACGGACAGATTGGGCTATATGCATCAACCTGTCCGTTTATTTTATTGGTAAAACCGTTCTTATCGTCCTTTTGTTGTTCCGGTTTCAGGAACAATATAATAAGGAGTTTCCTGATCCATCTTGATTTTCAAGCAGCCTTTCCGTACCGTAACTTCCTTTTCATAGACCAGTCCGTCGGAAGTGATGCGGTAAATCTTGGCCTTGCTTGTGTTGCCCCAATGGAATGGAACATCCGCAATTTCTTCTCCGCCTGCCTCGGAATAGGCCACCATACCCCGGTCGCTTCTCCATACGGCTGGCATAAACACCGTGTTCTTTCTTCGCAAAACCCGGTCGTACTGACGGACTACACTGTCCTTCAGGGAAACGGAAACACCATCCGAATACCAGGCGATGCGGTCGTTTCCACTTCCGGAAACAGAATCCCGGTCCAAACGGTTCAGAAAGAAATATTGGGGCACCTTCAGCATGAAATCCTTTACCAAAGCTTTTTCCCATCCTTTATAGTCGGCTCCCTGCCAGATCGGCTCCCCATAGCAGGAGGTTCCAAAGAGGAATCCCAACGCATGGTCGCTTGTTTTAATATCCGGATTCAGTCCCGTTCCGGTATAAACATGGGCCGGATATTTCAGATAATCCGCCTGTGTGAAACCATTAAAGTGCCACGCATAGGGAACATATCCTATCATATAGTCCATAACCCACTCACTGGTTATATCTATTCCTTTCGACTTCCAATACAAAGCCGCCTTTTGCTGATACATGGCCTCGCAAATCTCCGTTTCATGATGCCCGGCGCTGGGACGTGCTATCCAGGCGTCGCTATGAATCGTACCGGCTTCCTTCAACTCCGGAATCAAAGACAACAAAGAATCTATTCTCTTTTGGGTATAACCGGCTTCCCATTCTCTCTGATAATTTATCTGATAGGCCTTACGATTGTTATACTCTCCGATGACCATCAACGAGCCGTCGGCATTCTTCGAAATCAGGTCCTTTGCCACATATTCATTCCAGAGCGGACTGTCATCATAGGCATCGGTCATGTTAATGTGCAGACTCACGATGGTGTGATACTTGCGCGCCTCCCGGATCAGCCAGCGCAGACTCTCCAGTGCGGTGCGGTCGGCTGAACGCTTCAACAAAGGATTGGCATCAAAGAAAGCCGGGTATTTGTCATCATGCCCATTATACTGCCATCCCACCAGATAGATAATCTTCGGAATCCCCAAAGATAAATTGTCAGTAACCCTTATGGCCTCCAAAGCCTGTTCAAAGGTCATATTTACCTGACAGCCGCCTTTCGGGTCGGGCTTCGACAAGAACATTTTGGTGACCCACGTCTGAGAATAGTCATGATTGAAAGCTCCTAAGGAACCAATCATGCAAAGGCAAAATATCAAGAAACAGATTCTCTTGCTCTTCATATTATTTATCTCCATCCTAGCTATCAGAATACATTAATGGTAGTCACAGTCAACATTTTGCGAATCAGAGATCTGAACCTTATCGCCCTGACCTTGCATTTTTTCAAAGGAATTGTTACGCACAGTCAGTCCGTCAACACCTCTTGCATAAATGGCCGGCACGTTGGGATTATCCGACTCAAATACATTATCCTCAATCCGGATATTGCGGTGAACAGGCCCGTCATACTTCTGATACTCCGGTGCGATGCAGATTACCGGACCACCACATTGCAGGAAGGTGTTCCGACGAATCACCAGATCGTGAACCGGACCGGATTCGTACCAGCTCATCGCATCATCGGCCACAAGAATGGCGCTCATCTGCATGCCATAGAACACATTGTTTTCAATCACTGACTTGCGCCGTGTTGACAACAGAATGCCACGGGTCGGTACCCGTGAAAAGCGGTTTCCGGAGATCAGTACCTCAGGAGTCCAGGTAATATTCTCCATAACCACATTCGACAGACTGCGAACCGACTCGGGAACACTCTTATTCAAGGTGACAATCATTTCGCGGGGATTGGCCATACGTGCTGAAGCTATCTTACCGCTCCACACGGCACGCAATGTTTCCGCATGGACCAGTTCCACCTCATCGCCCTTGAAAAAAGCCTCGAAGCCATAAGTCTGCGGATGCATAAAGCGGATCTTCAGAGTTTTTCCATCCACATATTCCATCACTTTCAGATGTGTGCCATGCACATTGATCGGGTCGTCATGAGCGCCTGCAAAGATACAGTCGGTGACGCTTACCTTTCCCTTACATCCCGACACATGGAGGAAATCGGCAAAACCGGCGTTGGTTCTTCCGGAACCGGGCTTCGGCATGAAAGAATTGTGATGGAACGTCAGATTCTCGCTATACTGACAGACCACACTGAAATTGCCCAGATAATGAAAATTAACATTCTCCAGACGGACATTTTCCGAACGGTTTATGAAGCCGCAAACCTCATCACGGATTCCGTCGCGCATCTGAAAAACGTATCCGGGTTGGGCCTCGGGTTTTCTGTCATATTGCAGATAGAGCAAATGCGGCTTGATTTCCACTGCTTTCTTCAAGCCATCCATCGGACTCCAGGAGCGCCAGGTAATATCTTTCACCGGGTCGTAAGACTGGGCTATACCCCGCTGGAAAGACCATCCGTCACCAAACCATGCCAGTTTTCCGTCCACAATCTGATAACGGGAACTGGGATGCACCTCAACAACAAGATAATCCTCTCCCACTTCTTTCACCGTGCATTCGGGCTGGGTGGGGTTTTCATGATCAATATTAAAGTTCTTGAGCACCATGTTGCGACAATGATCCACTACCAGAGAAGTCATTTCACCGGTCATCAAAAGAGTTGAACCGCAACCGTCCAGAGTGACATTCTTCAAATCTTTCAGCAACACGGCAATATGCTTCACGGGATCCGCATTTTCAGCCTCCGAGGTGGTGTTGGACACATAATACAGGCGTTTTGAAGCCTCGGAACGGGAAAAGTCATATACTCCGGGCTTCAGCTTAATGGTTACCGGCTTTCCCTGACATTCGGCCGCCTCTTTAATGGCCTGAACCAACACCTGGTTATCACTTCCGTCTACCGGACTCACTTCGATAATCTTTTCTGCGGAAAAAAGGTTACAAACGCTCGAAAAGGAAAAAAATAGAAATAAGGTTTTCTTGAACATAACAGTCAATGAAATTAGTAAATACGGTTATCATAATATTCGATTTCCCTGCGGGAAGGTTTTTCGGTGCAATATTCGCAAAAAACTCCAATATCTGCAAGCAAATCCTAGAAAACTTGATGTTTGTTAAACAATCGGCAAACCGAAATTATTCCAAGGAAAATGCGTAACTTTGCAGCCGTTTTAAAAATAATTCTTTTTATGGACAAGGTATCGGAAAACCCTTTCAAAAACCGAGAGCGCGAAAACACTTCGCTGCTGGTTGCTACGGCTCTCTTCGTGGCACTGTATCTCATTTCGAACATCATGGCCGTCAAGGTTATCGGCCTTTTCAATCTTTTTTATTTTGATGCCGGAACGGTGACTTTCCCCTTTGCCTATATGCTGGGCGATGTCATTACCGAGTTATGGGGATTCCGTATCTCCAAAAAAATTATCTGGATTACTTTCCTGTGCAACATCGTACTAGTGGTCTGCACACAAATCGGCATCTGGCTCCCTTCTCCCGCACATCTGGCTGCAACGGCCTCAGCCTACAACGAGGTGTTCACCTATGTGCCCCGCATTGTGGTGGCTTCGCTGGTAGGTTTTCTTTTGGGCGAACTGTCGAACGCCTGGATTATGGAAAAGATAAAAATCCGGATGAAAGGGCGCCACATGTGGGTCCGCACCATCGGCAGCTCGGCCATAGGCTATGTGTTCGACACCCTGCCTTTTGTGCTCATCGCCTTTCTTGGAACGGTCACCACACGGGAACTCCTGCTGATGATAGCCCTGCAATATGCCTCCAAACTGCTGATCGAGTCCGTTTTCGGTACCCCGATGGCCTATGCCACCGTGCATCTCATCCGGAGATACAACCGGTAAAGTTCCCCATTAATCCATTAAATCCATTCGCATCATGAACCGATATGCAAGAATAGACACCCACATGCCCCGCGAATTTGTCCTGCTTCAGGGCACAGGCTGCCGTTGGGGCAAATGCACCTTCTGCGACTATCACGAGGACCGCAGTGATGATCCTTTCCCGCTGAACCGAACAGTTCTGAATCAGGTTACGGGCTGCCACGGTGTGCTGGACGTCATCAACTCCGGCTCCGCTCCGGAACTGGATGAACAGACGCTGGAACTGATAGCCGAAATTGTCAGCCGGAAAAAGATACACACCCTGTGGTTCGAAGCGCATTACATGTATCGGAAGCGATTGCAAGAGTTTGCCGCCCGCTTTCCGCACTGCGAAGTGAAATTCCGCTGCGGTGTGGAGAGTTTCAATCCGGCCTTGCGTTCCAGCTGGAACAAGGGTATACCGCCCCAGACCACTCCGGAAGAAATAGCCCGGTACTTTCAGGGAATCTGTCTGCTGTGCTGCACCCAAGGCCAGACGCGCGAAGACATTCTGCAAGACATTGCCACGGCACGCCGCCTCTTTGAGTATTTCAGCATCAACATATTCTGCAACAACTCCACCTCCGTAAAGCGGGATGAAGAACTGGTCCGCTGGTTTTCTCAGGAAATATACCCGACACTCTGCCAGGAACCCGGTATCGAGATTCTGATAGAAAATACGGATTTAGGTGTCGGTTAAATATTGAAAAGTCGAGTTCCCCAAAAACAGACGCTTCAAAAAAAGCCCTCAAAACAGTTTGTCGGACTGTTTTGAGGGCATTATTATAATCAAAAAACAAATCAATTAAAGAGGAATATATTCCACAAAGGCCTCCATAGCCTCGTAAGAAGCCAAGCCTAAAGCCTGATACAGTTCGGCTGTTCCGTGGTTACGGTCCTCAGAACGCTGCCAGAACAGACGCTCGTCGTTACCCAGGAACGGTGCACTCTCCATCTGTGAAGCATGACGCAAAATCGCATTACGCTTAGAGCGCAGCTCTTCCGGACTGATTGGCACCACCATCTCGATGTTTTCAATCTCCCACTCGGCCCAGGCACCGCGATACATCCAGATGCGGCAATCCTTCAGCCACTCGGCACCATTCTCTTTCTCAATGTCGATGGCAGCAAACACGGCATCGGTACATACACGGTGTGTTCCGTGCGGATCGGCCAGGTCACCGGCAACAAAGATCTGATGCGGCTTCACCTCACGCAACAGTTTCAGCACGATTTCGATATCTGCCTCGCTGATCGGATTCTTCTGGATCTTTCCGGTTTCATAGAACGGCAAGTCGAGGAAGTGCACACGGTTCAACGGAATACCGCTGTAAGTGCTTGCCAGACGAGCCTCGCCACGACGGATCAGACCTTTGATGGTCAGGATATCACGGGTATCAAAGTCGCCCGACTGCTTTTCATTCAGGAATTTCTTGATTTCAGCATACTTCTCACGGATCACCTCATCCTTGCTGTCGTTGAACAGCTGGTTGAAGCCGTTGATGAAGTGCAGGAAGCGCATTACCTCTTCATCGCCCACGGCAATGTTTCCGGAAGTCTGATAAGCCACATGCACCTCGTGGTTCTGACGCACCAGACGCTGCAAGGTTCCACCCATTGAGATAACGTCGTCATCAGGATGCGGAGAGAAAATCACCACGCGCTTCGGATATGGGTTGGCACGCTCCGGACGGTAAGTGTCGTCTTCATTAGGTTTTCCACCCGGCCAGCCGGTAATGGTGTGCTGCAAATCATTGAACACACGGATATTCACATCATAAGCCGAACCGTAGAGCGCCAGCAACTCACTCAGACCGTTCTCGTTATAATCCTTATTGGTGAGCTTCAGAATCGGTTTGCCGGTCACGCCGCACAACCACACGATAGCGCTTCGGATCAGTTTGTTGTTCCATTCGCAGGAAGTAACCAGCCAAGGACGCTGGATGCGGGTCAGCTTAGCCGCAGAAGTCAGGTCCAGATAAACGCGGGCCTCACTGTTCATCTGTAGGAAAGAAGCCGGAACAGACTCAGACATCTTCTCCTCTACCGCACGACGCACCACATCGGCCTTTTCCTCGCCCCAAGCCATCAGGAATACATGGCGGGCAGCCAGAATGGTGGCGATACCCATAGTCAAGGCACAAACCGGCACATGCTCCTTGCTGCCGAATACCTTTACGGCCTCCTGACGGGAGTTGTTGCCCAACAGCATCAGACGGGTCTTGGATGATGGCTGTGAGCCGGCCTCATTGAGCAGTACATTACCGCCCTGACCGATTCCGAGCAACATGATGTCCAAACCGCCACAGTCCTGCACCGCCTGTTCAAAGGCACGGCATTCGGCCGATACTTCCTGCTGCGGCACGGTTCCGTTGAGCGCATAGCATTTCTTGTACTCGATCTTGCTCAGGAAAGCATCCTGAATAAAACGGTAGTTGCTTGCTCCGTCGGCCGAAGGCAGCGGATAATATTCATAACCGATGAAGAAAATCACATGGGCAAAGCTCAGACCCTCTTCGCGGTTCATGCGCACCAGCTGTGCATATACCTCGGCAGTGGAAGAACCACCGGCCAGTCCGATGACACAATCCTTTCCCTGCTGTTCTTTCTCCCGTATGATTTTGCTTACCTTTTGTGCCAAAGCCTGGGCACCCTCAGAGGCAGACTCAAAAATATCTGTACGCACGCGCTCGTTTCTGGTCAAAGCCGAACGCTCCAATTCAGATTCCGGCTTGTAATAACGCGTAGGAATCTGATTCAGTTTAATCTGTGAACTTAAATTTGTTCTCATAAACCATTATGTTTTTACTGTTTATTAATAAGGTAGTTCAATATGAAATGACATAACCACGAAGCAAATATAATACATTCTTGTAATTATTACAAAGAAATATCACTTTTTTACAAAAGAAAAACACTCCCTGCAAAAAAGCAACGGTCCGCCCCTTTTCCAATGTCTTGAAAAAGAAAAACGGACCGTATCTGTCTGCTATATCTGTTCGAATCAGAAGTAGAAGCCAAGGCCCAGTTTCAGTCCGACTTTGCTGCCGTCGGCAAAATTGTTCAGGCTCATGTTGTAATATAAGGCCGGCTCCAATGTGATGAATTCATTCAAGAAGAAAGCGTAACCTATTTCCGGGCACAGCTGCAGGTTGTTGACATTCTTGAGCACATGCTCATACTGCAAGCCCAATCCCAGATAAAGGCCGTTTTGCTTGATATAATAGCGGCCGCCTACGCCCAGCGACACATTGTCTTCATAGCGTGTATGCGCATAACCCAGTTTTCCATAGAGCATCCAGGCGTCTTCCACAAAGATACCTCCGTTCAGATCCATGCCGAAGGTAAATTTCTCATTATTGCTATAAGACAGGTTCAACCCTGAAAAAGAAGTAGAAAAATAACAGGTGTTCTTCTCAAACTGCGCTTTGGCTCCTACTGCCATCAGCACAAACATCAAACTTAAAAGTAGTTTCTTCATAAGGTAGTTTTTTGGGAATTAATTAGTAATAGGAGTCTTGTCCCCGCCTTTACGCGTGCGGTCCATCAGTTCGCGTTCGCGCTCCAGAGCCATCTTTTCTTTTTTACGGTAGAGCCACCAAAGAGCCAGAATAATCAGGGCATTCAGAACAATGGCAAAGATAATCGTTCCCGTACCGGCTGTGCTGCGCGGCAACAGATAGGCATAGATGACGATGGAATACAAGGTAAAGGCCAAAGGTATCCAGGTGGACTTTCTTATTTTGTTCTTTCTCATGCTAATTCTTTTTTAAAATTGTAATACCAGCGGACAAACAGGACCAGCAGCACAACCGATGCCACCAAGCCTCCGGCGATGCTCCAGAAATAAGGGAGCGAGAAGCCTTCGGGGGCCACCAGTATGTAAGAGGTGCACACGGCTGTCATGAAAAGACCGGGGAAGAGGGTGATGTAGAAGTTCTTCCGGTGACGCGCCAGCCACACTGTGATTGTCCAAAAAGTAAAGATAGACAAAGTTTGATTAAACCACGCAAAATAACGCCACAATATATCAAAATTAATATTCATTAAAACGGCGGCAATGACAAAAAGCGGCAAAGAGATGACCAGACGGCGCCACAGACTGTCTTGTCGGAATTTCAGAAAATCGGATGCAATGAGGCGGGCACAGCGGAAAGCGGTATCGCCGGAAGTGACCGGAGCAGCCACCACACCCAATATGGCCAGCACGGCACCGACCGTACCCATCCAGTCGTTGCAGATGAAATTCACGATCAGCGCAGGGTTGGAGTTTCCTTCGGAGTTGAGCAATGCCTGCAACTGTCCGTAGCCACCGGCATACTTGATGGCAGCGGCTGCCCAGATCATGGCCACGATGCCTTCGGTAATCATCGCTCCGTAGAACACACGCCGACCGAGTTTCTCATTCTTGATGCAGCGGGCCATCATGGGACTTTGTGTGGCATGGAAACCACTCACGGCACCGCAGGCTATCGTGATGAAAAGCATCGGGAAGATGGGCAGGTTGGCATTGGGATGATGGTTGGTAAAGGCCTCGGTAATCTCGGGCATCCAGTTGTCGTGGGTAAACAGTCCGTAGAGCACACCCACCGCCATGATGAGCAGCGTGCCGCCGAACACCGGATAAATGCGTCCGATGAGCGCGTCAATCGGCAACAGGGTGGCCAGAATATAATAAATGAAAATCACGACACTCCAGAAAGTGGCGCTCCCCCAGAATCCCCAGGTGGGTGTCATCGAAGCCAGCAGTCCGGCGGGTGTGGTCACAAAGACAGTGCCCACCAGAATCATCAGCACCAGCGAAAAGGCGCGCATCACCTGACGCACTCCGCCTCCCAGTTCGTCGCCCACAATTTCGGGCAGACTCATGCCGGCCTTGCGTATGGAAATCATGCCGGAGAAATAATCGTGCACCGCACCGCCGAAAATACAGCCCAGCACAATCCACAGATAGGCGGCAGGACCGAAAAGAATACCCATGATCGCACCGAAGATGGGACCGGTACCGGCAATATTCAGAAACTGGATGAGATAGACTTTCCAGGTGGGCATCGGAATGTAGTCCACTCCGTCCTGGTGCGTATAACAGGGAGTCTTACGCGTGGGATCGGCTCCAAACACGCGCTCCACAAAGGAGCCATAGATTAAATAGCCCAAAACCAGGGCACATAACGCTATTACAAAGGTTGTCATGATAAATTGTTTATTTGTTCCCTGCAAATGTAACAAATTTAAGGATTATTAGAGAGTGGAATTAAAAAAAACTTTTCCAACCTTTCCAGAATATCTTACCTTTGTAGTTGCTATTGATAAAACGAACTGGAAACTATGAAATTGAAATCCCTATTCTGTCTATTCTGGGTATTCTTATGCGGCATCCCGGCGCTGGCTGCGGATTATGTGGGTCCTGTAGAGGCTCCCAAACGCGAGAGCCGCGCCGTGTGGCTCACCACACTCAGCGGTCTGGACTGGCCGAAAACCAAAGCTACCGACGAGGCATCGCGCCGGAAACAGCAGCAGGAGCTGTGCGACATCCTGGACAGCCTGAAAAAAATACGTATCAACACGGTGTTGCTGCAAACCCGTGTGCGGGGCACCATGATCTACCCCTCGGCCATCGAACCATGGGACGGCTGCATGAGCGGCACCGTAGGGCGCGATCCGGGCTACGACCCGCTGGCCTTTGCCATCGAAGCCTGCCACGAACGGGGCATGGAGCTGCACGCCTGGATGGTGACCATCCCGTGCTTCAAGACCTCGGCCGCCAAGGCTATGGGCAGCAAATCCGTGCTGAAAAAACACCCGTCGCTCTGCAAGAAGCACAACGACACGTGGTATCTCGACCCCGGCATGCCGGGCACAGCCGACTATCTGAGTTCGCTGTGCGAAGAGATTGTCCGCAATTATGATGTAGACGGAATCCACTTTGACTACATACGCTATCCCGAGAACGCACGCAATTTTCCCGACCAGACCACTTATCGCAAATATGGCAAGGGAAAGGACAAGGCCATCTGGCGCCGCGACAACATCACCCGCTGCGTGGAACGGATGTACCGCACCATAAAGACCCTCAAGCCGTGGGTCAAGGTGAGCAGCTCGCCCATCGGCAAATATCGTGACCTGACCCGCTTCTCGTCTTACGGCTGGAATGCCTACGATGCCGTGTATCAGGACGCCCAGAAATGGATGAAAGAAGGAATCCACGACATGCTCTTCCCGATGATGTATTTCCAGGGCAACCACTTCTACCCCTTTGCGGCCGACTGGAAAGAAGATTCGGGCGGCAAACCGGTGGTGCCGGGACTGGGCATCTACTTCCTGAGCGAACGCGAAAAGAACTGGGATCTGGAGGTGATTGAACGCGAACTGCAGTTCATCCGCAAGGAACAGATTCCGGGACAGGCTTACTTCCGCGCCGACTTCCTGCTGGACAACGTGAAAGGACTGTATGACTACCTGAAGACGTTCTACTATCCGTATCCGGCACTGACTCCGGTGTGCAACAGTTGCGACTCCGTAGCTCCGTCTGCTCCGGGAAATCCGCAAATCAGCATGTCGCAATATCATGCCTCCGTGTCGTGGAACCGTTCCTATGATGCCGTGAACGGACATGATGTGCGCTACAATATCTACGCCTCACGCACGTTTCCGGTGGATGTGACGCAGGCACACAATCTGATCCGCACCGCCATGCGCGACACGGTATTCGAATTCAATCCGATGTTCGTGGGGCTCTACGGTTATCATTTAGCCATCACCGCCACCGACCGCTCGGGCAACGAAAGTGTGGCAGCCATTCTTCGGAATCCTTCGGCCGCTCCCGTATGCACTACCCCACAGACTCACGGAAAGGTCATTCTGGATCAAGACGGAATTACTCTGAAGCTGCCCGAAAGCGAAGCGGAATTTTTCATGATTCAGGATATGCAGGGCAGAGTGCTGCATACGGTGCCTTATCAGAAACAATATCGCACGGACGGACTGAAGAAGGGAGTGTACCAAGTACGCACGCTGGAAAAGAAAGGCTTTTCGCGCACACTGGGCTCCTTTATCAAACCTTAATAAGGCCGAATCTTACAAAAAATATTTCCCATCATATCTATCCCCTGCTCCAAAAAACAAGGTTTCCCTTGCCCGGAGCAGGGGATTTTTTATGTAACAAAAAGTAAGTTGCTGACAAACTGTCAAAATCAGTCGGTTCAGATTTGCGTTTTTGTATCCGTATTCCGGGTTATCCGGAAAAAACTGAATCTCAGAGTTCAAATTTCTTATTATCATCAAGATATTCAAAGCATTATCCCGTTTTTCTCTGCTCTTTGAGAAGTTCCATACAGACAAAAAAGACGGTTTTTCCTCTCCCTTTTGAAGCCTTTTTAAAAACATTCTGAACGTTTCTGCACTTCGCGGTGTTGATTTTGTCGAAACACCGTGGTGCTTTTTGCCGCCCACCATGCGAATCCTTTTCCTTCCACTCGAAAAAAACTGTATAAAAACAGTATATATGCATTCATTATTCAGAATTGATGTGAATATTTATGCAAAGATTATCCGGAATGCCTCCAAACAAACTAAGCACATGTAAGTAAAAATCATTTTCTACTATCAAAATGAAACCCGTTCATATCCCCAACAAATCTTTAACATTTTAAAGAAAATCAAGAAATCAGACACTCAAGAAACAAGATTTTTACAAAAATACAACAATATTGTTTTTATTTACAATATAAATCTTTCTCTATATCTTTGCAAAAAATAAGACTAGTCAACCTGAACTTATTTAATAATAACCCAATTACTAAATTATCCCAAGCAACAACGATTACAAAAGATAATTACACCAAACGTCTTATTGGATTTTATCTGTAAAGTAAATCATTATAACAATTTTATAAAATCTTACGATTATGAGAAAGAGCCTATTATTAACAGCTTTATGCATCACCGGAACAATGATGCTGACTTCTTGCGAACAAATCAAGGATTTTTTTGAGGAAGAAGATGGAGGTAGTACTGAGAAAGTGGACCTCAATTACGGTTTGGATGCTGACTTTGCTTTTGAAGGCAGTTTTCAGAATTCTGTTGCCAACGGAGTAACCATAGCCAATTCCAACGATGTTAGTTTCGTAGAGGGAACCAAGAAAGATACAAAAGGTATCAAATTCAACCGTGAAAAGAATTCTCAGCTGAACATCAGCAAAGCACTGATTGGTGGAGAAGATTGGACTATTTCTTTCTGGGGAAAAGATTTATATGACGGAAGTATCTTCCATGCAGAAACAGCTAGTGGAGAACAAATTATGTCTTTGTCAGCTAATGAAGGTAAACTACGATTTGCAGATTCTAGACAGAATAACAATAATTCCGTATATTTCTGGGGCTTATCAAGTTTCAATTCCTCTTTCATCAATGATAGTCAATGGCATCATATCTTATTGACAGTAACCTATGATTCTATTGATGAAAGAAGAAAAGTAAATCTCTATATCGACAATCAGTATCAGGACCAGAAAACTTTCACATATAATACAGATGGTGTGAAATTAACATTTGGTGGTGAAATGAAACATTCTGTAAACGCCACCAATATGTCTATCGACAATTTAAGAATCTACAGTTCTCGTGCAATCAATAAGAAAGAAATTGCGGCACTTTATGAAAAAGACAAACCTAATTATGTAGCAGAAGTTCCTTCATACGTTGTGCCACAGAGCTTGTACACTTATTATACCTTCGATAATAATCTGAATGACATTACCGAAAATAAGATTAACGGATTCTTCTCTGGTACTCCGGTTTATGCTTCTGGAGTATACGGTCAGGGAAGTGCTCTGAAAATAGAAGCTGATAATTCATCTAAAATGATTGTAACCAAATCCTTGAATGGAACACGAAAATGGAGTATCTGTTTCTGGACCAAGGATATAACGGATGGACACATTCTTTCCATGTATGATAAAAATGCATCTACAATGGTTTCATTATCAAAGAAAGGTTATGAATTAAAATTTGCAACAGGAACTCATAACAATAACAATCCCGTATACTTTGAAGGTTTCCCCACATTCAGCATTCCGGAATTAAATGACAATCAGTGGCATCATATTGCCATTACTTGTGATTATACAGAAAATAAAGCCAGACTTTATGTTGATGGCGTGGCTATTGATATAATATCAGAAACTACTTCCAATGATATCGGTAGCAAATTCGTTCTCGGCGGTGCCTGCGAAAAACCGGCATTGGATGCTGCCAGCTTCACAATTGACAACCTGCGTGTTTACGACACTCGCCTGTTAAGCGCCGAAGAGATTCAGGCATTGTATCAGGCTGGTGAATAAGAAAGATATCAAGCACTGACTAGCTAAACCTTAGCAAATCTCCCCCACTACCGGATTCGGTAATGGGGGAGAATCTTTATCAATATATCGCATCAGGCGGCTACTGAGTTTCTTTTTCTTCGGACAACCAGCCAGTAAGCCAAAAGTACCAGCAGACCGGTAAGTGTCCACGACACGGGATAAACCATCATCAGCACATTGTAGCTTCCCCACTGCGGACAGATGACATACACCCAAACAATACGAAGCAGACAGGTGCCGAATATGGTCAGCACCGCCGGAGTGAGCGACCAACCCATACCACGCATGGAAGAACCGGCAATCTCATAACTGCATGCCAGAAACTGTAAAGCCAACACAATATGCATGCGGATGCCACCGTACTGGTGCACACCGGAAGTCTCTGAAAAGAAATCCAGAAAGAAATCGCTCCACGTAGCAAAAATGGTATTGAAGGCACCGCAAAAAAGAACACTCAATCCCATGCAAATCCAAAAGACACGATGCACACGGTCCATCTTTCCGGCACCGTAGTTCTGGGCAATGAAACTGATGGCTGCCCCATTGAATCCCTGAATGATAAAGTAGCAGTAATACTCAAAATTGAGCGCCGCAGCCGAACCGGCAATGGCTTCTGAGCCGAATCCGTTGATGGATGACTGCACAACAACATTAGAAATGGAGAAGATAACGCCCTGCACTCCGGCCGGAAGACCGATACGGAGCATGTGAACCAACTCACGCGTATTAATACGCATCTGGTCAAAATGAAGACGGTAAGGCTCTTCCTCACGACGCAACACCCGAATAATGAGCAGAGCACTCAGCAGATTGGCAAAACCTGTGGCGATGGCCACACCCAATACTCCAAGATGGAAGAACACCACAAATATCAGATTCAGCACCGTATTCAGCACTCCGGCTGCCACCAGAATATAAAGCGGACGGCGCGTGTCGCCCACACTGCGCAAAATAGCTGACCCGAAATTAAAAATCATGATAAAGGGCATGCCCAGAAAATACACACGCAGATACATCACCGCATCGGGAAGTACATCGGGAGGAGTACCCATCCACATAAGAATCGGACGCGCTCCTACCCATCCCAGAAAAAGCAGAAAGACACCACTGATCAGAGCTACCAATGCCACGGTATTGACCGTATGGCGGATACGCTCCACATTCTGTGTTCCGATATGATGGGACAAAACCGCACAGGCTCCCATAGAGATGCCGACAAACAGATTGATCAGCAATCCGATTACCGGTGCATTACTGCCCACTGCTGCCAAAGCATTGCTGCCGACAAAATGGCCCACCACAGCCACATCGACCGAATTAAACAACTCCTGTAACAAACTGCTTGCCGCCAGAGGAAGGGCAAAAAGCAGTATTTTCTTCAACAAAGGTCCGTGAAGCATATCAATCTCATTGCTCTGAGAACGCTTCACACTTACATCCTGACTCATCTTTTTACCTGTTTTTACTACAAAATTTCGGCAAAGTTAGAGGTTTACAACTGAATAAAGAGGATATGAGTTCGGATTTTCTGTTTTTTTCGCAAATATTTCTTTCGCTCAACAAAGCGAAAAGCAAAAGACAAACAGAAAAAAGAGCTGTATCAAACTTTATGGACAAGTAAGAATACAGCTCTTTTTACTAGAACAGAACGGATATGTTTCCTATCAAAAGCTCATCATTTCGAGAAATAAAGTGGAACACATCTTTCTTTTAAAACTATTTTTTCAGGATTTATTTTGAAAAAATCCAAAGCAGAATAACGGCACCGACAATGGCAGTCACCATCTCGCCCAACCAGCTATAGGCCTCCAGACCTACCAGACTAAACAACCATCCTCCGATCAGACCGCCAATCAGTCCCAGAAACAAGTTGGTGAGACAACCGCTGCCCTGTCCTTTGTGGATGCGACTGGCTACATAACCGGCCAGAATACCGCTGATAATTCCTGTAATCATATCTTTCTGTCTTTAAAAACGCTTTTTGTAAATGTGGCAATATGGTTCCTCACCGGTCTTGGCATAATAGTTCTGGTGATACTCCTCGGCAGTCCAGAACTCTGTAGCCGGAGTCAGACGGGTAACGACATCATATCCCTTCTCTTTCAGAATGGCAATGAGTTTCTCAGAAACCTGTTTCTGCTCCTCACTGGTATAGAAAATCTCCGAACGGTACTGCGGACCAAGGTCAGGACCCTGACCATCGGTCTGTGTCGGATCGTGAATCTCAAAGAAATAACGGGCCAGCTCCTCAAAACTGACTTCCGACGGATCGAACTGTACGCGCACAGCCTCGGCATGACCGGTGGTATGCGCTTTCACTTCCTCATAGCGCGGATGATCTTTATGCCCGCCGATATATCCCGGCATCACGGATTTTACTCCCGGAAACTTGCGCATCATGTGCTCCATTCCCCAAAAACAGCCTCCGGCAAAGATGGCTGTTTCCAATCTTTCATTTTCCATTTATCTAGTTTTTATCATTTCAGTTTGCAAAGATATGGTTTTCCGTACAGAAGCAAAGAGCAATGCACTATTTTTATCTCCCGTTCTCCTGAAAAAATCATCACTCACTTACGACTGACTCCACTAGAAGACAAGCCCGGTAATTGGTGTCGGAATAAACCGGAGTGAGCGGCAGACAACCGTCAATCAGCTTTCCGTCAAGGAAGCGCGGCGGTCTGCATTCGGCATCTTCCAGAGCCCGTTTTTTCAAATCTTCGCCATTGGCAGAATAATCTATATAGTAACGGGCCTGAACTCCTCGGGCCAGCCAGCGCTGCAGCTCCAAGGCAACCATTCCCATGGTCATACGCAAATTGATCTCCACACACGGATGCAGCAGGAAACGCCCGTCGTCCGACCGGCAGACCATCATATCCACTCCCAACGGACCACAATAAACATTTCCTAAAGAGTCGCTCAATATACGGCTCAACTCGCAGCATACCCAATCCAACAGTCTGAGGTCAAGCCACTGGGCCAGAATGTTTTCTTTCTCCGTTTCCGGAGCCACCACATTGCCGGAATACGCTCCCTGATGAGTCGTGGTAAAGAGCGAAAGTCCTTCATAACAGACATGCCCCTGACCGTCGGAACGGAATTCGCAGGCAAAATCACACACCTTATTATATAGTGGTTCCACAACAACCCCTCCCTGCTCTCGGATCAGACGGGTGCACCATCCTGTAAGGGGCGGTTGCAATTGGGGCTGTCCCAACCGAAGTCCCTTGCCGCTGCCCGACCAGGGAGCCTTCAAGATAGTGCGTTCATACTGCCGGAACAAAACGTCAATCTGCTCTGTCGAAGTGCAATAATAGGAACGGCCGCACAAAGCATCACTCCAACGGGCATGAACAGCCGCTACCGAACGGAGTTCCTGTAAAACACGCACAGCAAATTTTCTGCTGGAAAATTCCCGCAACGTAGGCAACAGTTCCTCATCGGGCAACAACGAATCGTCCACGCCTCCTCGCTGCAACTGTGATTTGATGAGCGGGCTCCATCCCCACGGCTCTATCCGGTCCACAGGACAGGTATCGGGATGCAAAAGAAAACGATCGTTCAAAGAAAGCAGATCCAGCGGCTGATGAACCGGATATCGGGTTACCCACACCCGATCCGTTTCCGACGTCCACCACACCGGCAACATCTCCAGATCCAGACGCATCTTACGCGCTGAAGCCGGAGCGATAAAGTTCCACTGGTTGTTTGCCAAAGCCAGATCATTCTCAGGATTAAATACAAATAGCTTCATAAATGCAAAATTAGAAAAAACATAAATATTTTGCCAACTCTACTTTGCATTTTTCTAGTTTTACACTATCTTTGCATGACGTAAGAGACAAATATTTATGGAGACATTTTTCAGAACACATGCTTATCTGGTGGAGCACCTGAATGTGCCCGTACGGAGAGCTTTGATGGACGAAATAGACTGGAATGACCGTCTCATTGGTATCAAAGGAACGCGAGGTGTGGGCAAAACCACCTTCCTGCTTCAATATGCCAAGGAGCACTTCCGTCTTTCCGACCGTAAGTGTCTGTTTGTCAACATGAACAACTTCTACTTCCAAGGACGTGGCATCGCCGACTTCGCCCGTGAATTCTACGAATCCGGCGGACGGGTACTGCTGATTGACCAGGTGTTCAAACAGCCCAACTGGAGCAGCGAGCTCCGCAAATGCTACGATGAACTCCCCAATCTGAAAATCGTGTTCACCGGCTCTTCGGTAATGCGCCTGAAAGAAGAAAATCCGGAACTGAACGGTCTGGTCAAGACCTACAACCTGCGCGGCTTCTCTTTCCGCGAGTACCTGAATCTGCAAACCGGTAACGAGTTCAATTCCTACACCCTGAAAGAAATTCTTGAAGACCACGAGCAGATAGCCCGACACATCTTGTCAAAAGCCAGTCCGCTCGCTCATTTTCAGCACTATATCCATCATGGTTTCTATCCGTTCTTTTTGGAAAAGCGCAATTTTTCAGAGAATTTGCTCAAGACCATGAACATGATGCTGGAAGTTGATATTTTATTAATCAAACAAATTGAGCTGAAATATTTGGCCAAAATCAAAAAGTTGCTATATTTGCTCGCGATAGACAGCCCGGTGGCACCCAACGTCAGCCAGCTGGCTTCCGAGATACAGACTTCGCGGGCCACGGTCATGAATTACCTGAAATATCTGGCTGATGCACGGCTCATCAATATGATCTATCCCAAGAACCAGGCGTTCCCCAAAAAACCGGCCAAGATCATGATGCATAATCCCAATCTGATTTATGCCATCTACCCGAACCGGATGGAACTGAAAGACATTCTGGAAACCTTCCTGCAGAACACCCTGTGGAAAGACCACAAGGTGAACAAGGGAGACAAAGACTGCTCCTTCCTGGTAGACGGCTCACTCCGCATCAAGGTATGCGCCGATGATGTCAAGAAGAAAAAGAACGATGTCATCTATGCCTGCCACCAGATGGAAATCGGTCACGGAAAACAGATTCCGCTTTGGCTCTTCGGATTTCTGTACTAATCAAACAAAGAAATTACAGACAACTACTATACTATCTAATAATATTAAATATTATGGCAAAAGAAAAAAAATTCATCACTTGTGATGGTAATCAGGCTGCTGCACATATTTCATATATGTTCTCAGAAGTAGCAGCGATCTATCCGATCACCCCATCTTCAACAATGGCTGAATATGTTGACGAATGGGCCGCTCAGGGACGTAAGAACATCTTTGGCGAAACTGTATTGGTTCAGGAAATGCAATCAGAAGGCGGTGCAGCCGGTGCTGTTCACGGTTCTTTGCAGGCGGGTGCTTTGACTACAACTTACACTGCTTCTCAGGGTTTGTTGCTGATGATCCCGAACATGTATAAGATTGCTGGTGAATTGTTGCCATGCGTATTCCATGTATCTGCCCGTACTCTGGCTTCTCACTCTCTGTGTATCTTCGGTGACCATCAGGATGTGATGTCTTGCCGTCAGACTGGTTTCGCTATGTTGTGCGAGGGTTCAGTACAGGAAGTTATGGACTTGGCTGGTGTAGCTCACTTGTCTACTATCAAGAGCCGCGTTCCATTCTTGAACTTCTTCGACGGTTTCCGTACTTCACACGAGATCCAGAAGATCGAAATGTTGGAGAACGAAGACTTGGCTCCACTGGTAGACCAGGAAGCTCTGAGCGAATTCCGCAACCGTGCCTTGTCTCCAGAGCATCCAGTTGCTCGCGGTATGGCCGAGAACCCGGATACATTCTTCACTCACCGTGAGTCTTGCAATCCTTACTATGACGCAGTTCCTGCAATCGTTGAGGATTACATGAACAAGATTTCTGAAATTACTGGCCGTAAGTACGGTTTGTTTACTTACTACGGAGCAGAGGATGCAGACCGCGTCATCATCGCAATGGGTTCTGTAACCGAAGCTATCCGCGAAACTATCGACTACCTGAACGCTCAGGGACAGAAAGTCGGTTTGGTTGCCGTACACTTGTATCGTCCATTCTCTGTTAAACACTTCCTGGATGCTGTTCCTGCTACTGCTAAGAAGATCGCCGTATTGGATCGTACCAAGGAGCCGGGTGCAAACGGAGAGCCTCTGTACCTGGACATCAAGGAAGCTTTCTATGGCAAGGAGAATGCTCCAGTTATCGTGGGCGGACGCTATGGTCTGGGATCAAACGATACTACTCCAGCTCAGATTCTGGCTGTATACGAGAACCTGGCTTTGCCAGAACCAAAGAACCACTTCACTTTGGGTATCGTAGACGACGTGACCTTCACTTCTCTGCCTCAGGGCGAAGAGATCGCTGTTGGCGGCGAAGGCATGTTCGAGGCTAAGTTCTACGGTTTGGGTGCTGACGGTACTGTAGGTGCCAACAAGAACTCAGTGAAGATCATCGGTGACAACACCAACAAGCACTGTCAGGCTTACTTCTCTTACGACTCTAAGAAGTCAGGTGGTTTCACTTGCTCTCACCTGCGTTTCGGTGATGATCCTATCCGTTCTACTTACTTGGTAAACACTCCGAACTTCGTAGCTTGCCACGTACAGGCTTACTTGAACATGTACGATGTAACTCGCGGTTTGAAGAAGAACGGTACTTTCTTGCTGAACACTATCTGGGAAGGCGAGGAATTGGCAAACAACCTGCCTAACAAGGTTAAGGCTTACTTTGCAAAGAACAATATCAAGGTTTACTATATCAACGCAACCAAGATTGCTCAGGAAATCGGTTTGGGTAACCGTACCAACACCATCCTGCAGTCTGCATTCTTCCGTATCACTGGTGTTATTCCAGTAGACTTGGCTGTTGAGCAGATGAAGAAGTTCATCGTGAAGTCTTACGGTAAGAAGGGTGAAGACGTTGTAAACAAGAACTACGCTGCTGTTGACCGCGGTGGTGAGTACAAGGAACTGGTTGTTGATCCGGCATGGGCTTCTCTGGAGGCTGACGCTCCTGCAGCAAACAACGATCCTGCATTCATCAACGAAGTGGTTCGTCCTATCAATGCTCAGGATGGTGACCTGTTGAAGGTTTCAGCATTCAAGGGTATCGAAGACGGTACTTGGCCACAGGGAACTGCCGCTTACGAGAAGCGTGGTGTAGCTGCATTCGTTCCGACTTGGAATGCAGAGAACTGTATCCAGTGTAACAAGTGTGCTTACGTTTGTCCTCACGCTGCTATCCGTCCGTTCGTTCTGAACGCAGACGAGAAGGCTGGCTTCAGCGCTGATACTCTGGAAATGAAGGCTCCTGCCGCTATGAAGGGCATGAACTTCCGTATTCAGGTAAGCGTTATGGACTGCTTGGGTTGCGGTAACTGTGCCGATGTTTGTCCGGGTAATCCGAAGTTGGGCAAGGCTCTGACTATGGTTCCTCTGGAGCAGGAATTGGACGAGGCTCCAAACTGGGAATACTGCGTGAAGAACGTAACCAGCAAGCAGGATCTGGTAGACATCAAGTCTAACGTGAAGAACTCTCAGTTCGCTCAGCCATTGTTCGAGTTCTCTGGGGCTTGCTCTGGTTGTGGTGAAACTCCATACGTGAAGTTGATTTCTCAGTTGTTCGGTGACCGTGAGATCATCGCCAACGCTACCGGATGTTCTTCTATCTACTCTGGTTCTATCCCATCAACTCCTTACACTACCAACGCTAAGGGTCAGGGTCCGGCTTGGGCTAACTCTTTGTTCGAGGACTTCTGTGAGTTCGGTTTGGGTATGGTATTGGCCAACAAGAAGATGCGTGCCCGCATCGAGGCTATCCTGAACGAGGCTATCGCTTCTGAGCACACTCCAGCAGAGTTCAAGGAAGCTGCACAGGCATGGATCGACGGTAAGGACGATGCAGATGCAAGCAAGGCTGCTGCCGAGAAGCTGGTTCCTCAGATCGAGGCTGGCAAGGCTGCCGGATGCCCATCATGCGCTAAGCTGTCAGAGTTGAGCCACTACTTGGTAAAACGTTCACAGTGGATTATTGGTGGTGACGGTGCTTCTTACGATATCGGCTACGGTGGTTTGGATCACGTAATCGCTTCTGGCGAGGATGTAAACATCCTGGTTCTGGATACTGAGGTTTACTCTAACACCGGTGGTCAGTCATCTAAGGCTACTCCTCTGGGCGCTATCGCTAAGTTCGCTGCTTCTGGTAAGCGCGTACGTAAGAAAGACCTGGGTATGATTGCTACAACTTACGGTTATGTTTACGTAGCTCAGATCGCTATGGGTGCTGATCAGGCTCAGTGCTTGAAGGCTATCCGCGAGGCAGAGGCTTATCCTGGACCATCAATCATCATTGCTTATGCTCCATGTATCAACCACGGTTTGAAGAAGGGTATGGGTAAATCTCAGGCTGAAGAGGCTGCTGCTGTTGAGTGCGGTTACTGGCACTTGTGGCGCTTCAACCCAGCTCTGGAGGATGAAGGCAAGAATCCGTTCTCACTCGACTCTAAGGAGCCGAAATGGGAGGCATTCCAGGATTATCTGAAGGGCGAGGTTCGTTTCGCTTCTGTAATGAAACAGTATCCTACTGAGGCTGCTGACCTGTTCAACGCTTGCGAGGATATGGCTAAGAAGCGCTACGCTTCATACAAGCGTATGGCTGCCATGGACTGGAGCGATGAGAAAGTTGCTGAATAATCAGAATTCACATAACTCATAATGAAGGGCTTGTATCGTGAAATGCGATACAGGCCCTTTTCCTTTTCGGAAAGCTCATCCGATAAAAGGAACGGCAGTCTCCACGCTCCCTTTTAACCCAAAAGAAGCCTTCCTGACCTGCCGGAATATCCTAAAGAAAACAGAAAGAGTCGTATCATCACTCGAAAATGAGTTTCTGATACGACTCTTTCTGTTGTTATAAAATCCTTACGCAAAGCCCACAACCTTATAACGTATGCCGTAGCGCGTATGTATTCTCTTGTAAAGCACTCCTTCACAAACCAGGAACTCCTGTCCCCGCTTATGAACGACATGCACCCGATGACGGGGCAGGACTGGGATGATCATTCCGATGAATGGGCGGAATCTCTCATAATATCCCCCGTCGCAGGGACGGTAATAAAATCCGTCGTGATAATAATAACACTTCTTTCCGTGGTACACCTTCTCATAATGGGGCGGTATTTTCCGGAACCGGCGATCCTCTTTTCTCTTCTTATCCGGTTTGTGATGATGTTTGTGTCCTCCGCGAGTCACTACTTGGGCATTTTCTGCGGCACTGACCGGGAGCGGAACACCACCTCCGAGCAGGACCAGAAATCCCAATCCATAAATCCAATTCTTCGCTTTCATGATTTTTTCATATTAAAGTTTATAGTCTGGTTTCTTCTTAAAAACATTCCCATGTTTACGGGTTCTTTTATTCTTTGATTGAAAAAAGGAAGAATGGTTTAATTTCCGCTCCCCTTTTCTACGCACAAAGAGTCCACAAAGATAAGGAAAGAAGTCCGCCACCGAAAAACAGCCATCATTTTTAAAGATATTTTACCTTTTTGGGAAGAAAAGGGAGAAAAAAGCAATCCTCTTGCCTGTTTCCCCGAAAACAAGGAACACAGGCAAGAGGATTTTCAGATAAAAAATGAAAGTTATTTTTTACGGATAAACACAAGTCCCTTCGTGTCGTTGCCGTTCACTCCGCAAGCCTCAACCTCAACATAGAAAGGTGTTCCGGCCTCGAAAGCATCCACCTTAAAGCTACCTGTAACCGCCTTATCAGTCTGTGATGACTGGTTGATTGAGATTTCAGCCAGTTTCTCATCGCGCTTCCACAGCGAAAGATTACCCAGTTTCAGAGCATTCTGTCCGCCGGTCTGGATAAAGGCAATCTCAAATTCACCGTTTCCGGACACCTTTCCGGTGCACTCGAAGCGCCATTTTGAAGGCGAGGTCTGTACCTGAAGCGGTTTCCACTCTGTGGTAAACTCGCCATACTGCTTATAAGCTGAATAGTCCGGCGCAAAATAAATAGGCAATGAGAAATGGCGGTTGTCCACCACGGTCATGGCATGAAAATCGGCTTTATTCTTTACCCGTACCGGACCGTTATACACAGCCGAGTGGATGGTCGGATAACTGCCGTTGGTCGTATAGCGGATCGGAGCATCGGCAACCGTCGGAGTCAGCGTGAAGCACAGACTGTCGCCCTCCTGAGTCATCGACTGGATTTTCGGTTCGGGCACCCGATAATTGCAGCCCTTGGCATCGAGCTTGGCATACTGATATTTCATGCGCTCAAAAAAGTCCTCATACCGGCGCTCGCCCTTAGGCAACCAGGCCACCTCGGCCAGTGCCAGCATACGCGGGAAGATCAGATACTCGGCATACTGCTCGGAACGGTTCTCATTCAGCGGAGTGATTTCCTGAAGCACGGTGCCGTGAATAAACTGGTCGCTCCAGAAGCAGCCCTGCACACCCATTACCGTAGCTGCCGGACTGTAATCGTTTACCTCTATGCCATAGCACTTCTCCAAAGAGATAGGCGGCATCCAGGTGGCAGCCTTCACCTCGCCGGGAGTACGGCTTTCGGGGAAATCAAAATACAAGTGTGTGGCCGGAGTCAGAATGGCTTTATGTCCGGTGCGTGTGGCCTGAATCGTGTCGCCCACATTGTGCCACATGAGAGCCACCACCTGCTCATTCAGCTTTCCACGCTGGATGATCTCTTCCCAACCGATCACCGTGCGGTTCTTTTTCTTCATCATATCCGCCACCACATTGGTGAGATAGCCCTGAAGCTCCGAAGCCTTGCTCAATCCCTCGCGCTTCATCACCTCCTGACAGCGCGGACACTGCTCCCAATTGGTATAAACGGCCTCATCGCCACCGATATTGATATATTTCGACGGGAAGAGTGCCACCGTTTCATCGAGCACATCCTTCAGGAACTGGTAAGAACTTTCCTTTCCCACACAAAGCAGGTCGCGACTGATAAAGTGCTGGTCGGGCACCTCGTGCTGCTTGCCCGTACAGCCCAGCCAGGGATAAGCCACCACGGCCGAAAGCATGTGTGCCGGGAACTCAATTTCGGGAATCACCTCCACCTGACGCAAACGGGCGTATTCCAGAATCTCGCGGATGTCGTCCTGCGTGTAAAAACCACCCAGACGGCGGCTGTCGGGACCGGCCCAGGCTCCCACCTCGGTCAGACGGGGATATTTCTTGATTTCCAGACGCCATCCGGAATCATCAATCAAATGGAACTGGAGTTTGTTGAGTTTATACATGGCCATCATGTCGATGAACTTCTTGACAAACTCCTTGTCGTAGAAATAGCGGGCCACATCGAGCATCATGCCACGCCACGGGCGTTCCGGATGGTCCACAATCTTCACACCGGGCACGGTCCATGCCACCTGTCCGGCCAGACTGTTGCGATACACCTCTTCGGGGAACAGCTGCAACAGAGTCTGCAAGCCGTAAAATACTCCGGCTACATCCGCTCCGGCAATCCGTACACTCTTCTTGTCTACCGACAAGGTATATCCTTCGGCATGCGTATTGGCCACAGAGTCTAGCGTCAGCACAATGTTTCCTTTCCGGGAATCCGGACGCACCTTAATCTCCCATCCTGTAGCCTGACGCAACATCTGCTGCAAGTATTCGGCCTGCTCTTCCAGACCTTTCTCGCAGGCAATCGTCATGCCTGATTTCAAGGTAAACTGATCTTCTGTCTGTTCCAGATGTAAGGGTTTGGGTACGAGGGAAAGCGTGTTCTGCGCTTCTACGCCAAGCGAGACGGCCAGAAGCAGCGACATGCAAGCCAAACGCCTGAAAATGTTTCTTCGATTCATGATTTAAAGCAATATATTTAGTAATAAAGGTTTTCGTGAATAAAGGTACAACAAAGCAGAATGCCAGAAGCCATCCTTATACCTAATTTATCTTAAATGCTAAAATAATGTTATCCTTTATCGGTCCACCTCCCTCCCGAATCCCCATTATCTCCCATCAAAAAAACGAACATTTTCATGGATTCCTCCCTAAAAAGACTTTGAAACGATAAGAAACAGATTATCAACGTCTTTGCACTCTGCAAAGAATCATCACCGGCACCGGAGAAAAACATTGTGATCAAATGAAACAGACATCATGATCTTTCTGAAAAATCATCCCAATCATTTTAAATCCTCGTCAGAAAATACCGACTTCCTCTCCGATTAACAGTCTTGAAAATAAACAAAAGGAGCCTTGTGAACGGTTTCACTTGGCTCCTTTTGTTTAACGGGGATTAATGGTGTTCATGCTCGGGCGCATCGTGCGACAAGACAACATTTCGCACCACCTGAGTCTGATTTCCGGCAGCATCCGTACACCAGACCATCAGATGATAGTCTCCGGGAGTAGCATTGGCCGGAATCACGATGTCGTGATGATGAATCTGTGCATTGCGCATTCCGCTCAAATCGTATGCGCGGTTAAAATTAAAGTCTTCGGTAGCAGTAGCCTTAGACAAATTATGTCCATGATGATCGAAATTGGGATGAATATTGATTTTATAGGATTTCAACATAACGTCGTCAGACAATTCCATCTCGAAATGCACTCCGTGTTCATCACCGATCAACAGCTGGTCTCCATCCTCCGGTTCAATCAGCCGGACAACCGGTTTGGTAACGTCGCCCTGTTCCTTTTCATTACATGCCACAAAAAATACAGCTAAAACGGCCATCAGGCCCCACATTGAAATATTGAATTTTGTCTTCATTTTAATAATTGTTTAAAAGGTATTTGAATCGTCAATAGAAAATTTCTTCCGGGTTCCGGAATCTCAATCTTTCTATAATAACTTAAATGGTTGAAATATTTTCTGTCCAAAAGATTACCGACAACCATTTGGACACGGAACTTCGGAAATACAGCCGAAGCACCGACATTCAGTATAGTTGCTCCAGGGGTGGACTCTTCATTCCGGTCCACATGCTTCTGGGTGAAAATTGAATGACTCTCTGCATACAGACGCAACGGCCTGTGCTCCCAGGTCAAAGTCTGCCTGACCGATGCAGGAGCCGTAAAACTCAAGGCAATACGCTCTTCCAGATTAATATTGCGCACACAGTCACCCGTCAATCGATAACTCAATCCCGGCAAAAAATGCCAGACAAATGACAGTTCGCCTCCCCAAAAGAGCGCCCGAGCTCCCTGATAACGATAAATCTGACCGGCATGAGGCAACACCGACCATTCTCCAGTCGGATGCAAGTAAATAAAATTCGGATAAAAACTCGAAAAAGGAGTCAGTTCCAAACTCCCCCGTCCGAACTGCCAAGTATAGGACAAGTCAAACTGCCAGCCACATTCCGAAGTCAGATGCGGATCGCCCTGCTCGTGCAGGAACGTGCCATGATGTACTCCGTTTGATGCCAGTTCATTGGCTCCGGGAAGACGGAAACTGCGTCCCATATTTACTTTGAGCAGATGCTGCCCTGCCAGTTGCCACACCATTCCCAGTGCCCAGGAACGGTCTCCGAACACACGGCTCACGGGATAGCTGCGCCAGCGATACTCTTGAATCAAAGCCTCATCATATCCCTGTTTACTGAGATAACCTTCCAGAAAGGGATCAGAAAAAGCAGAAGCATGCAACCGTGCCCGGTCATAACGGATCCCTCCGGTAATGCTCATCCTGCTGTTTACCCGAAAAGTTGAGGTGAGAAAGACTCCCATCGTTCCTCGCCGGTACTCGGGCAACAAAAAAGAATAGCCTCCAATGCGGTTCTGCTGCATCTGGAAAGACATGCCTGCCACATATTCCCAACGAGCAGACGGCATCGCACGAAAATCTACAGTTCCGCTATAGGTATCCAACAGGAAATCCAGTTCCTTGTCGGGATCCTTCTCGGGAGGCATCTGTCCGTTATAATGAGTATGAAAAGCGCTCCACTCATTCCGCCGGTTTCTCTGATACCCCCAACGGGCTGTCAGAGCACCTCCTTCCCAGACACAGGTTTGATGCAGACTCACTTTCAGATGATTGACCCGACTGAACGGTAGACCGATATTCCGGCTGTCACCGTCATCCTGCACCCGGCTGATGTCCGGCACTCCATGAGCTCCCGGAAAGAAACCGGCCTTCTGGTAAGAATCCGACAGAAGCAGGCACATCCGGTAACAACTGTTCCGATACATGGCCTGTAACGAAACGTGTCGCTCCATTCCCGCCGTATTCTTCAACTTCTGGCCATAAACCGGAATGCATTGGGTCAAATAGACAATCGTATCTGCCGGAATCCGGTAGTCACCATAGCGCTGTTCGGAATAACGTCCTTTCAAGTACCAGTTGTCCTTACAAAAGGACAGCATCAGCGAACCGCCAAGAGAACGGTTCACAGACTTTCCCAGCACGACAGCCTCGCCTGCCATCTGATTGCCAACGGGAAACGATGACGGAGTTATTTCGATAACCCCGCCCAAGGCATCACTACCGTAAAGCAAGGATGCCGGCCCTTTCAGTACCGTGACTTCCTCTACATTAAAGGCGTCGATCTCCAGTCCATGATCCGAGCCCCACTGTTGCCCTTCTTGCTTCATTCCATTCTCAGCTACCGCAATCCGGTTGAATCCCAACCCACGTATCATCGGTTTGGAAAAACCGGATCCGATATCCATAGAACGCACTCCGGGAAGCAGCTCCAGCGTATGCATCAGATTTCCGCTCTGATGCTGTTTCATAAACTCTCCGGACAGCACTTCTGTGGTGAAAGCGGTCTTGCGTTTTTTCAATTCCTGATAAGAAGCATTGACTCTCGTTTCGTCCAATTTTATCGTTTTCAGGGAATCCTGCGCATGCAAACCGGAAAATCCCCAGATAAAGCACCCCCACAGCGTAACAAAAACAGATATGATACGCATAAAAAGTTCTTTGGATAAAACATGGAATCTACAAAAAATCAAAGACAGGGAGGAGCACGTAAATAATACAAGTAAACCACAACTGCGGGCGGCTTACTTTCAGAAAAAAGAACCGGAAGAACATTGGGCTGAAGTTCTACTTGCACCGGACATGAATCTGCCGGTTCAAAAACGGATAATATGAAATGACACACCGGGCAGGGATTCTGATAAGCAGAAACCTCACATTCCGATGATGGGGTAATAGACGAACGGGATGGCTCATGGTAATGCAAAGCCTTTACCACAAGGAAATGCAGAAGCAGACATAACAAAGCCCCTGCCAACACTCTCTTTTGGGGAGATACTTTTCTCATTCGCAAACTTTATCGGCTACAAATAAACAGAAAAAAACAGCACGAACAAGAAAAGGCGAACAAAAGAACCTCAAAAGAAAATCAAAAAAACTTATTTGCAAAACAAAGATTCCATGCAGCCACAGACATTCGTTCCGGATGCGCACCGATACCGAAAAAGGAAACCGGCAGACGGTGAGAACAAGGCTTTCACCCCTCATTGCACAGCCGTATGCCGGTCAGATAATTGATAACATGAAATGACGCACCGGACCGGGCTCCTGGCAAACAAAATACCACATTCCGGTGATTCTGTAGCAACCGAATAAGAAAATTCATGGTATTGTTTTTCAGGGACGTTTTCTCATTCGTCATGCGTTCGTGGTACAAATAAAAACAAAAAAACAGGCACCGGCAAAAAACGGCGTGCAAAGTAACCGGAAGGAAAAATTTAAAAACGGATTTGTCAAACCACCTCTCCGGATTCCTGCAAATCTCCCTGTCTGCGCAGGGTTTCCAGATATCCGGAAGGAGACATTCCGTATTTATCCGAAAAATTGCGGTAGAAAGTGGCGCGTGACCTGAATCCCGACAAATAAATCAATTCCTTGATATTCTTTTCGGGATATTGCAGGGCGGCACGCCGGAAGGCTTCCAACCGCAAATCATTGATATATTCATGGAAACTGCTGTAACCGGCAGACTTCACCGCCTCTGAAATCTGCTGCTCATCCTGATGCAGTGCCTCGGACAGCTGCTGCAGCGTGTAGCCGGTTCTGCCGGGACACACTCCCTGAAAATAGTTTTCGATCTCCCGGAAGAGAGGCAGCGGATCCCCCGCCATAGAAGCCGGACGGGCTGTCTCCGCAGCGGCATCATATACCGAAAAAGGATTCTCGCGCAACAGATATTGCCAGGAAAAGAACAGAGTGAAGACAATGGCCGTTGCCCCGAAAAGATTGAAGACAAAATAGCTGATGTCCCACGTGAAAAGAACGTAGATGCACAGAAACAGGAACATGAATCCCATGAAAACGTACATCATGCTGTTCACCCGCCGGTAGCCTTTACGGCTCAGCAGCGGATAGAGGAAGAAAGCCAGCGGAGTGACTATCGAAAGCAGAAAAAGAATGCAGCGGAACCACACATCGGGATGGTCCATGTGGGCCACCACCTCCGTAAAATCATACAGCGGGGTCAGTTCTCCATACCAGGCCAGATAGCCCGCACCGATGGCGGTAATCAGAAAGGAAGGAGCCAGATAGAGCGAGGTGCGTTTCCAAGTCAGATAGCCCGGAAAGAGCGAAGCCAACGGAAACAAGGCCACGATGCTGGCCAAAGGATACCACTTGAGCATCTTTTCCATATCGAGCAAATCCGTAAAGCGATAATCCGGTTCCTCGGCCACAATCAGCAGCCAGTCAATATTCTCCCAGGCAAAAACCCCTCCAATAGCCAGGGCAATACTGCCCCACCAGAATTTCGGACCGTTGTCGCGAGCCCGCAGCATCAGTATGCCTCCCAACAGACAGGCAAGCAAGTCCAGTGTGAGTTCCACAGTCAGATAAAGCACCCCCATATTTCAATTCCCAGTCAGTATAAGTCTTCGTTTAGTTTTTCTTGCCGCAGCACTGTTTGTATTTCTTGCCGCTTCCGCACGGACAAGGATCGTTGCGCCCCACTTTGGGCTGAGCCACATAAGGCTGTCTTGCCGCCTCTTCCTGTCGGGCAATCTCCTCGGAGGAATTTCCCAGCAGAATCCATTTCGGCGTTCCGTTCAGAAAGGCGATCAGGCACTCCATAGCGGCTTTCATATCCGCCGCATTCTTCAGGCGTGCATTGACCACCGTGGCCAGCAATGAGGAGAGGTTGCATTCATACTGATTCGAGAACCACAGATAGAGCAACACGGTGTGCATCTGTTCGGGAGTATAGTTCATCTTCTCCACCATCCAGTGCTTCAGTTCGGGAGTGATCCATCTTGAGAAATCCATCTGAGGCATCGTTCCGGCCGCAGCAATCTCTTCCTGCGAATAGGCCGCGGTTTCCATGGTCTGGATATTCTGACTGACGTGGAACAGAATCTCTTCGGCATCGTCCAGATAAAGAGAACGCAACCAGATATCCTTCTGTTGATCCGGCTGAGGAAAGATACAGATCAGATTGCGCAATCCCAAAGACTCTTCAAACAGATCCAAAATCTCGTCCATGGTGAGTTTCCGGTCCATCAGTTCACAGACCGTCTCCAAAGTATCCTTCATCAGCAACAGTCCGTAAAGATTAAGCAGTCCGTAGGCATAGCGCTCCATTTCGTATTTCTGTACCTGCGCCGGGTCCTGCAACAGAGCCTCCCAGTCAACTCCCTGGAGCGCCTGCTTGAGTTCCTGACTGATCACAAAACGGAGTTTGAATTCATCCTTTGCAGAAAACTCCGAAGCTACCAGACAAAGATCCTCCAGACAGGTAGAACTGAAAAAGTTATAGACCTCTGTCGCACAACTCTCATCCGAAGCGGCCAGAGCACGAAGCAGATTCACCTCATGAAGCGGCAGACGGCGCAACCATACACGCACATCGTCCATAAAGAAATGATAAAGGCAATCCACGATTTCATCCTTGCGCCAACGGGAGTTCAAAGGCTGGTTTATCCACTGCGCCAGCCCTTTCAGTTCTTGAACCGTCTGCTTTCCCAAAGTGGTACGCAAGGAGGCAGAAATAAAAGAGGTGAGTTCTGAGTTTTCTTTCTGTTTCATGTTTTTTTAGTTCTTCTTTAATCAGTAAACCGAAATTGAGATTGTTCACACACGGAAAGGCTTCGGAAAATAAAGAAAAACATTTCTTTTCTTCCGAAGCCTTCCGGCAAACGCAAAAATAAATATTTTCCGGAACATTTAAATCAAACTGCCGGATTTAAATTTCCTAACTGCGCGTTATAATCTTACCCAAGGGGTATATTCCACCTGATAGGCGCCGACGACTCCGATCCCGCCGTCCACATTGCTATAGTCCGGACGGACGGGCGAGAATCCCATATCTCCCAGTTCGTTGTTGATTTGTGCGTTCCGACTTTCGAGATAGCGGAAGTAAGGCTCGGAAAGCGAATAGAAGACCATGCGATAATATACATGCGAATAGGTTCCGTCGGGCTTGTCCCAGCTCCGTTCGGGACTGGTCATTATTTTCAATGTATAGGGCTTGCCCCGCAAACGCTCATTGTCCCAGATATAAAAACCGTTCTCATATTGCCGGTACTCTGTCAGCACCCCTTCCAGTCCATTACTTTCGCTCAACAGAGGTTCTTTGTCTATCTGGCAAAGCTCTGTCTGGATGTATTGATAATGTACGGTGTCTTCCTCGTAAATCCAGGCATCCTGCACCATTTTCTCCACACGCAGACCATAAAAACGCTTTCCGCCTTTATCCGTAAAGCGCAACCGGAACTCCACCATCTGACTGTTCTTCTGATTAGTCATCGCGATGTTCCAATTGTCTATCGGTATCTGTTCGGGCACCACGGTTTCTCCTTTTACATGATCTCCTTCGGGCAAACGGCAGTCTATCTGTACTTTCTGGCCGGCCTGCATGCGCTTCACATAATAATAACATCCCTTGGGCACAGCGGGCGTAGCCTGACTGTTCCACTGTACCGGACAGGATTCTCCATCCACCCACACGGAGATTTCCGCACCGGAAACAGAGGGTTTCAGTGAATCCGGACGCGTCACAGGAACACTCCGGGAGCACTGTATGACAATGGTATCCCGGTTTCCCGGAAAGACATAAAGCACCGGTCTGCCGGATTCGGCCGACGGTTGCAAGTCGAACTCATAGGTACATGCCGCAAACAGCAACGGCATCAATATGGATAATACAATACGAACTGATTTCATAATTAGAATTTTAGAGTGTAACTGAAAGATGGAATCAACGGTATGTAACCCACCGAACGCCCCTTGTAGCTGCCGTCTTTCTGCTGCACCACCTCGGTGTAGAGCGGGTTCAAGCGGCAATAGGCATTGTAGACACTGACATTCCAGATGCGCTCGAAGCCTCTCTTGGTGCGATGGTAAAAGTTCATCCCCACATCCAGACGGTGATAATTCGGCAATTTGATGTTGTTCGGGTATTCGGCCACCTGCGTTTCGCCTCCAAGCACAGGCGATTGTCCGGCATCGGGCAACCAAGGATTAGACACCCGTTGCACCGGTAGAGTCATCCGGTCGCCGCTTCGATACATCCAGGCGGCATAGAGATCCATCTTACGGAAACGATAACGCCCTTGTAACTGAAGGATATGACGGTGATCAAAACGATCGTAAAACCAGTGCGGACCGTATGCGTCAAACTGACGTTCGCTCCACGACAAGGTATATTGGGCCGACAGAGAAAGCCGCTCGCGGACATAATCTACAGACAGGTCCATGCCGTAGGCACGCCCGCGCCCCTCGGTGATCCGTTCATCCCAATGACTTGCGTTCGGAATCAGCTCCGATCCTCCGTTATAGTCCAGCAGATGGTTCATGGTCTTATAATAGCCTTCCAGAGTATAACTCAGCGGACCGGGCAGACGGCCGTACACTCCCAGCGAAACCTGGCGTGAACGCATCGGCCGCACCTTGCGGGTGGCGGGCACCCAAAAATCCAGAGGCAGGCTCAGATAGGTATTGGACAGCAGATGCACAAACTGGCTCATTTCAGTATAAGATGCCTTGAGGGAATGCGTGTCAGACACCCGATAGAGCAAAGACAGGCGCGGCTCTACCGAATGACGGATGCTGCGGGCAGCCCCGAATGCCGTATAATGCACCCCGAGATTCATGCGGAAGCGACGCGAAAGTTCTATCTCATCTTCTCCATAGAAAGACAATTCATGCACCCGGTCAAAGTATCTGCTCCCTCCGGACAACGTATCCGAAGGCGCCCCCAAAGCATGTTCTTCGCTGTAGGTCTTCATGTTCTGAGGCCGGAACCAGTGCATCAGATAATTGGAACCGAATCGCAAATGATGGCGGTTGTTCGGCAGAAAGTCAAACTCCATCCGATAGCCGGCGTCATCGATAACCGAACGGTTCTGCTCCTGCTCATAACTACGATACTGCTCCTTTCCCTCCTTACGTTCTGTCTCTTCGTGCGTAAAGCGGTAATTGGAAGTATTGCGGGCATAAACCAGTGAAAAACGACTGTAAAAACGCGGCGAGAAAATATAGTCCCAACCGGCAGCCAGACTGATGTTTCCCCACCTCATCCGGAAATTTTTCTTCTCCTCTTCCACACAGTTCCCGTCGTTCACGCCATAAGGGTCTATGATTTGATAATCATTATGATACTTCATCAGATCATCACCCATATAGAAGGCTATATCGACCTTGCTGCGTTCCGAAAAACGGTGGGTTATTTTGGCATTCACATCCTGAAAGGCATATCTTCCGTTCAACACCTCGTCCTTCTGCGTCAGATTGTAGAGGGCAAACACCGGAGCCGTAAACAAATCGGCCCAACTGCGCCGCATGGCCAGATGAAAGGCGGTACGGTCTTTCACCAACGGTCCCTCCAGTTGCAGACGGCCGTCAAGAAGTCCCACCGAGAAACTGCCGTGAAATTGCTGAAAATCACCGTCGCGCGTACGGATGTCGGTCACCGAAGACAGACGGCCTCCATAGCGTGCGGGAAAACCGCTCTTGTAGAAATCCACCTGCTTGACGGCATCGGTATTGAAAGCCGAAAACAGTCCTCCGAGATGCCCCACCTGATAAACGGGAGTACCGTCCAATAGAAACAGATTCTCATCGGCCCCTCCCCCATGCACAAAAAGGCCCGAGGTCAGTTCTGCGCCGGGATGCACTCCGGCCTGAAGCTGGAGCGACTTGACCAGATCCGGCGAACTCATCATGGAGAAACCACGGTTCAGCTCCGCACCTGTGAGAGAAACCTTACCGGTTTGCGTGGTATTCAGCGCATGGTTGCGGTCTTCCATAACCACAATCTCACGCAGGGCATCCTGCTCTTTCAGTACAATATCCAGACGCAAATCGGCATCGGCACGCACTTCCTGCTCCACCGGCTGAAAACCGGTAAAGGAGAAGCGTACCCGATTGCTGCCTGCAGGCAACTCTATGCTGTAATATCCGCGTGCATTGGTCATGGTCGAAGCATCGGAATACATATCGCGCACGGTGGCGTTCATCAGGGTTTCGCCATCGGGAGCATACACATAACCGCTCCAGGTGATCCGGCGCTCCGTACGCACCAGCAGAATATAGTCGCCGTCGCGCTTCCAGGAAAGACCGGAAGCGGAAAGCAAAGAGTGCAAGGCGCGCTCCAGAGACAGATCCGCAGGAGCGGCATCAACCAGAGTGTTCCAAACAGGCAAGGCGGCATCATATACAAAATGTACGGAATATTTCTTTTCCAGTTCCTGTAACTGGATTTTCAGAGGCTTCTTTTCTTCTGCCTGAAAAGACGAGCAGAACAAAGAAAAACAAAACAAAATCCCAATACGCCAGATTGGGGTACGGAAGTTTCTCATACGGTTATCGTTTTATGCGGATATTCAAAGTTGTTTCTATCATACGGATTGTCCGGTCAAGATCGCCGGCAGGCAATGTGGCAGTCAGACGTCGGTCCGGCTCCATCGCAGTCAGACGGATGCCATAATAACGGGAAAGTTCTTCAAGCACTTCCTCCAGTGGAGTATCTGCATAAACAAAGGTACCGGTGCGCCAGGCTTCGGGGTTTAAAGAAGGAGTAACCCGACGGGGAACAGGCGCTCCGTGAGGCAAAACGGCTTCCATACCACGGGTCAGCACCACACCGTCGGAATGAGTGGATGAAGCAAACAATACTCGTCCGTCGCGCACCCACGCACGAGTTTCGCGCCCCGTTTCCTGTACCTGAAAACGGGTTCCCAAAACTTTGACTTGGGCATATTGCGTAGTTACAGAAAAAGGTGCTGCGGGATTGTGGGTTACTTCAAAATAGGCTGTTCCCTGCAAAGCAACCGCTCTGTTTCCAGTCTTAAAATCGCCCGGACTATAAGATAAGGTAGCATGAGGCGAAAGGGTAACTGTCGTACCGTCGGGCAAACGGCACACTTGCAAACGGGTATCGGCCACAAGCTCCACACTGCGGTTTTCCTGCCACCATTGATATACAAAGACCGATGCTCCCAAGGCCAACAACAAACAGGCCGCCACAGCATAACGCACCATCCGGCGAAAACGTACCGCACGGTCCAAGCCCATACGGCTGCTCCACACCCGGAAAGCCTTATGCCCGTTCAGGCGCCCTTCCTGATAATAATGGACAACAAAATCCAACTCTCTTTTTTTCTGCTTTCCGTTCATATTCTTTTCTTTTTTTCGATAAGACGGAGAAAAAAAGAAAATCCACTATCCGAAAAACAAAAATTATCCGAAAAAAAAGTGATAAATGCGTTCCGCGTCGGCACGCAAACGTTTTAATGCCTTGATTACCTGATTCTCTACGGTATTTACAGACAATCCCATGACTTGTGCAATTTCCTTATGTTTCATACCGTCGCGCTTGCTCATCAGGAATATTTTCCGGCATCGGTCGGGCAAGCGGTCTATGGCCTCCCACAACCGGGCCTCTTTCTGCGCCTGTTCCTCACAGGCTTCTTCTGCAAGCACCCCTTCCAGATCAGAAGGCTGTTCTCCCCTTTCCCGCGCACCATTCTTACGCACAAAATCAATGCAGGCATTCCGAAGCATGCGATAAAGATAGGCCTGTGTCAGCTCTTCATGATGCACCCGACCGGACTGTTCCCACAATTTGCAGAAACATTCCTGCACCAGATCCTCAGAAGTATCCAGATCGTGCACATAATGCAAGGCATACAGACACATTGGTCTGTAATGCTGCACAAAAACTTTTTCTATAACCGCCGCATTCAAAACTCTGTTTGTTTTTGTTAGTAGGCAAAGATAATTATTTTTTAGATTTGCTCTCCTTCGGGACTATATTTTTCATACTCACCGGCAACCCACTCCGGCATATCGGCCTGCGGAGAAACATGCAGGTGGCAGCCTCTACGGATATAGAAGGCCAAGGTGAGGAGCAAAGCCAGCAACACACAAAAGGCTATCAGATAGCGCACCAACAACTGACGGTACATCAACGGATGATTCATACCATAGCGTACGGTCCAGAAACCATTGGCGGTTGTTTGTTGCCCCACAACATTTTTTTTGCTCTCGCAAGCAGAAAAACGCATAAGCTTTTCCTTAATCTCTTTCTTCATACTTTCCCTTTTTTCATAGAAACGCAAGAGGAATGAAAAACCACTATGGCGCAAACAAAAAAAATGAGAAATACCCCAAAATCAAGGTAAAAAACAATGGCCTTTCCAATTTTGAAACAGAACCTCTATAAAAACGGAAAAAGTCGTATCACACAACTCCAAACTGAGTTTGATACGACTTTTATCACTTTATTTATTCTTCATACAAATCATCATTCAACACTTTCTTCAATGCCGAAGCCTTACACAAATAAAAATAAACAGACTCCGGACCGCGCTTTGCTACCGCATAGGTATCTTCATTAACCTGATAAACCTCAAACGGACCAGAAACCTCAACTTTCTTTTTTCCCAGTTTTTGCAGCATTTCCTGAGCGGCCTTCCAGCAGGATGGTACATCAATCCGATCATCTATAAAAGACACTTCAAAACAAATCGGAGTGGCATTTGTATGCTTCCAGACTCCACCGCGACGAGCTTTCAGATTACCGGACATATAAATGTCCACCAAAATATCTCGATTACGATATTTCTTACGAAAACCGGTATTCTTTCCTATATTATCATAGAAAATATCTGTTTCACGAGCCTGCACCTCTTCTGACATTGAAGAAAAAGTAAGTCCGTCAATTCCGTTCTCTCTAACTTTCAACCATTCAAAGAGTTCTTTCGGATCACAATAGTCATTTTCTACAAAGTTTTGGTACCCCAGCCCTCCAGCCTGATACCAGTGTCTTTCTCCCACTTCAATTCCTTCTTTATTGACAAACGTCCATTGGTTATCAGCAATTGGAACTAAAGCATTGTTGCCATAATACTTGGATTCGGGATATAAATGAACATAATTTCCATAAGTACCTATCTGATTATCCTCTACGTCAATGATTTTTCCATGATACTCTTCATCAAATGCCATTAACCGTTCTCCGGACATAAAATAAAGATGTTTATACTTGGCTGGAATCAAAACCTCTCCCTCAACATTCATAAGTCCATATTGTTCGCCGCTTGAAAAGACAAACATATCCTTACAGGAACTTTGTATATTGGAAATAGCTTCACTTAAAGGAAGTTTTTCCGTACCATCCAAAGCTATCAGTCCATATTTAGGCACCTCTCCATCATAAGCATATACCTGCAGATACTTTCCGTCAATAAGTTCTGAACCAACCCCATCATACTTCATCATATTTACTTCGCCAAGCTTCTCACCCTTAAGATTCATAATCCAATAAGGATTGCGTCTTTCTCCTTCAGGCAGTAAAGTCTTGGGCTTACCCAAGAGGTAACCATCTCCCAAAAAACTAAGAAACTCGTATTCTGCGGGAATCAGCACCTTACCCTTGATATCAATACAACCATAAGCCTCAGTTTCATCGGCATAGATAAAAGCTCCATCGTAAACTTCGGTTACCTGTTCCACATCTTTATCATTAATCTGATCCAAACGCAAAACAACATCTCCGTCCTTATCAATCAGTTTAATCACGCTATCCGGCTCTGCCACTGCGGTCACCTCATTGACAAAATCCATAGCAGTACGATAAACCGTTCCTATTTTACGAGGCTCTTTTTCTACCGTATAAAACTCAAAAAGTTCTTCTTTGTTTTGCACCAGAAAACGCTCATTCCGGGGCACACTGGGAGCATTCTCAAACTTATCTTCAAACACCACTTCTCCATCGGTGGTTACCATTCCCCAACGACCTTCCTGCTCTGACTGGACCGGAAGGTGGGTTATTTCTTTCTTCTCACCACAAGATGCCAAAAGCATCAGTGCAAATAGCGGTAAAATGTTTTTCACTTTCATGGGTATTCGTTTTCGTTTCACATATTTGTTACCTATCTCGCCTTTTTATAATACTATCCCTTCGGAGTTTCTGTTCTGATATATTTTGTATTCCTTATGGCAACATCAGAAAAGTAAAAGAATCTTCTATAAATTCGATTTGACAAAGAAACAAAAATTATTATTATCTTCTTATATAAAACAAGTTTTTTCTAAAAAAACAGAAAACTTGTTTTATAGACTGTTTCCGAATCTGCTTCAAGAAGAAAATACCAATCGGGCTTGATTAATCAACAAATAAAACCTACCTTTGCGATGAATCAACTAAATTTGAAATCATGAAAAAAATATTCGGAGGAATCTTATTCTTATTGGGATTTACAGTATGCAGCTGTTCCAACAATAAGCAAACGGAAGGAAACCAAACAACAGACAGCATTGCCTGTGATACAACTCAGGTGCCTGATATGCACAACGCCGAAAACGCACTCGACTATTGGGGCACTTACGAAGGAACCATTCCGGCAGCCGATTGTCCGGGCATCAAGGTTTCCCTCACCCTGAACGAGGACAAGACATTTGATCTCACTCAAGATTATATTGACCGGGAAAAGTTCACTTCAAAAGGAGCTTATGTCATCGACAAGAACATCCTGTATACCGTAACCGAGGACGGAGACACTACTTATTATAAAGTAGAAGAAAACCGCCTGAAGATGCTCGACAAACAGCAGCAGGTCATCACGGGTGCCTTGGCCGACCAGTATATTCTGAACAAAAAAATGTAACCAAATCATACCCATACAAGCCATTCCAACCGCCGATCACAGGCTGTCCGGAATGGCTTGTTTCATTCACTAAAACAACAGAAACATGAACATAAAGAAAATCATGATATCTGCCCTTCTGACAACTGCAACCGCAGCCACCGTTCAGGCACAAAGTCTGGCCGACTGGACAGAACGGGTGGAAAAGAACGGCAAGAGTTTCCCGCAGGAAAAAGTATTTCTTCACATGGACAATTCCTGCTATTTTCTGGGAGACACCATCTGGTTCAAAGCCTACGTAACCCGCACAGACACCAAAAAGCCGACAGACCTAAGCAAGATACTCTATGTGGAACTGCTTACTCCAGACGGTTTCCTGGTGGAACGCCAACAGATTCCGCTGGAAAACGACACCACCGGATATGGTAATTTCGTGCTTACGGACTCCCTTTACGGCGGTTTTTATGAACTGAGAGCCTACACCCGGTGGATGCTGAACTTCGGACGCATCGAACCGGAAAAAGTGCCGCAGGAATTCGGTTATCAGGATTACTTCTTCAACACAGATGCCATGAAAGACTTTTTCGTGGACTACGAAAAATTATATTCCAGAGTATTTCCGGTATATGACAAGCCTCAGAAAAAAGGAGTCTACGAACAGAACATGACCGTCAGACCCCTGATGCGTTACTTCAAGACCAAACAGGAGAAACCGAAACTCACCTTGTCCTTTTATCCCGAAGGAGGATATCTGATTGCCGGAACGGAAGGACGCGTGGCTTATGAGCTGACCGATGATCAGTTGAAAAAGATCTGCGCTCCCATCACCATCCGAAACAGTCAGGGAACCATTGTGGCACAAACCACACCCAATGCTTCCGGACGCGGTGCCTTCACCCTTTCCCGCCCGGAAAAAGGGCAGACTTACACCGCAGAACTGAAATACGAAGGCTATGACTATAAGTTTGAATTGCCACAGGCCGCAGAACAAGGATGCGCCCTCAACCTGATCCAGAACGAGAATCAGGCGCAAATCACCCTGCAACCCGTGGGATTACCGGCCGGAAAAGAACTGGGACTACACATTCTGAACAGCGGAATCCTGCGTAAGGACACGGTTTGCCAGATTCAGAACAACCAGCCTACCACAATCTCCGTCGCCCTGAGCGAGCTGCCAACCGGAGTGAATCAGGTGACTCTTTTCGATGCAGAAGGAAGAATCTATGCCGAACGGCTTTTCTTTGTGCGTCATGAAGACACACTGCAGGAACAGTTGCACATCGAAGGCATTGAATCCGAATACAGTGCTTTTGCACCGATCCAGCTCACTCTGTCGCAGACCGCACCTGCCGATGCTCACATCTCTCTGGCCGTGCGCGACGCATCGACCATGACAACCAACTACGACAACGGCAGCATCCTGACCGAAATGCTGCTGGGCAGCGAACTGAAGGGATTTATCGAAAACCCGGGCTATTACTTTGAAGCCAACGACAGCACCCATCGTGCCGATCTCGACCTACTGATGATGGTACAGGGATGGCGCCGGTACAAATGGACCGACCTTTCGGGAACCGGTACTTTCAAACTGAACTACCTGCCCGAAAAATACCAGACTCTCTCAGGCCGTCTGTATAAGGATTATGGCGATATCCGAAACCAGAGTTACGACCGCAGAAACATTCTGGACAAATATCTGTCGCTCAAAGACACTGATCCGCAGAAAGCCCAAAGCTATTATGCCAAGAACTACTGCACCATCAGCAAGCCGGCCGTAGTGCATGCCGACTATGCCCAGGACACTCTCGTGGTAGAGACCGAACAGTATACCGACAACGGCTATTTCTACATGACCACCCCCCGTTTCTTCGGAAAATGCGTGCTGTTCCTCTCGGCCAATGACTCTACCAACAACCAGGCACCGAACCAGAATAAATCCAAAAACGGACTGCAACGCTGGATTAAAAACAAAATGGAAAGGATGAACGGTTTTGCCAACGAAGAAGCCTTCCCGGAGTATTACATCAAGCGGGACTTGTTCTTCCCGTTGAGCAGCAAGCCTTATTCTTATTATCAGGACAATCTGGCCGGAGAAGTATTCATGCCTTACGAAACGGAGTCGGCTACCAACATTTACAATCTGCCCGAAATCAGTGTGCGTTCCAACAAAGGCGGATTGAGAAAGATCAGCCGCAGCAAACCGGCTCTGGTGCTCGATGCCTACCGAGGATTCAACGATGCCCTGGATTTGGGCTTGGTCACCTCGCCACGCTATTATCAGGATTCCTTAAACCAGACAGTCAGCATGCTGGGCCGTTTTCCTCTGGCCTATACCGGAGACTACGGCACCAATACCATGCCGAAAGTACGTGTGGAATTCAACAACCGGAGCAAGTCCATGGGCTGGGGCGGCGAAGGCAAGCTGGAATCATACCGCTATCTGAAATACACCCGTCAGTTCAAGATTTACACGGATTTTGCTCCACGTGAGCGCGGCAATGATCGTTATGCCGGTTCCAACACTCCGGAAATTGTTTTCAATGCCATCCAGTATGGCGAGAATATGGAACGGCAGACTTATCGCGACCGCTACATCATCCTGTCGGGATTTGCCGAGTGCGATGCCTTCTACAGTCCGGACTACAGTAAAAAGCCGCTCCCCGAGACCAAAGACTATCGGCGTACTCTTTACTGGAACCCCGACATTCGTCTCAAACCGGGAGAAAAGAAAACCATCACCTTCTACAATAACGGTAAAAACACCAAGCTTTCGGTCGATGCGGAAGGACTGGGCCAGGACGGTACGCTCCTGAGCAAACAAATCGGAAAGAAGTAACCCAAAGCTTCCGAACTCCGTATAATCCGGTCGCTATACCGGAAAAGCAATAAGCTTCTGTTCTGATAAGAATATAAAAAACAGAAGACATTAACAAAATGCCGCCCCTTTGTCCGGTTTCATCCGGACAAAGGGGCGGTCTTGGTTATACGGCATCCTCTTGAAACAGAGAACTGCCTTCATAAATTTATTTCGTAAAGTTCGCCTCATAGAAGCGTACGAAAGCCTGATTGACCAGCTTGACACCTCCCGGTGTGGGATAGTCGCCGCTGAAATACCAGTCTCCTTCGTGGTCGGGGCATGCCTCATGCAGTCCTTCAATTGTCTGGTAAACAATCTCCACCTGTGCCTCAACATTCTTCGGTTTGAGCAGATCCACCATTTTGGCCGACACCTCTTCGTCCGTAAACGGTTCGTAAATACCCTTCACGGCATTGACCATCTGCTCCTTAGGCAACGTGAGCTGCTGCTGACACTGTTCGTACACCTCGCGGATGCGACTCTCCATACCGCGTTCAAACAGCAGGGCGATGGCTGCACGGAAAGCGATAAACTGCTCCAGACTGGCCATATCAATACCATAATAATCCGGATAGCGCACCTGCGGCGAAGAAGATACGATGACAATCTTCTTGGGATGCAGACGGTCCAGAATGCTGATGATACTCTGCTTCAGGGTCGTTCCGCGCACAATACTGTCGTCGATAATCACCAGATTATCCTCATACGGCACCAGACTGCCATAAGTAATGTCATACACATGGGTAGCCAGATCGTTTCGCGTATTTCCCTCGGCAATGAAGGTGCGGAGCTTGATATCCTTGATGGCCACCTTCTCGCTGCGGATGCGTTGTGACAGGATGGCCTGCAATTCGTTGTGGCTGGGCTTGTGTCCCAAAGCCTCGATACGCTTTATCTTCAGTTTGTTCAGATAATTGTCGAACCCTTCGAGCATACCATAGAAAGCCACCTCAGCCGTGTTCGGGATGAAAGAGAACACCGTGTGCACCACATCATGGTTCACCGCCTTCAGGATCGGGTCTACCAACAGTTTTCCGAGCATCTTACGTTCGCGATAGATATCGATGTCACTTCCGCGCGAAAAATAGATGCGCTCGAACGAACAGGATTTCCGGACCTTCGGTTCATTGATCTGCGTGAGGCGCATCTCACCTTTCTTGTTCAACAGAATAGCCTGACCGGGCAACAGCTCATGAATGGCGTCTGAAGGCACATTCAGGGCCGTCTGGATGACCGGACGCTCCGAAGCCAGCACCATGATTTCATCGTCCATATACCAGAATCCCGGACGGATGCCCCACGGGTCGCGCACGGCGAAGGTTTCTCCGCTACCCGTCATACCGCAAATCACATAACCGCCGTCCCACTGCGGGCTCGAAGTGCGCAGCACATTGGCCAGGTCAATACGGTCTTCGATGGCATGCGTGATGTCCATGCCTTCCAGCCCCTCTTCCTTACACTGCAAAAACAGGCGCTCCACCTCACGGTCCAGACGATGGCCCACCTGCTCCAACATAATATAAGTATCAGCATATTTGCGCGGATGCTGTCCGATGGCTGTAATTGATGCAAAAATCTCATCCACATTCGTCAGGTTAAAGTTGCCGCAGAGCGCCAGATTCTTGGCTCTCCAGTTGTTCCGGCGCAAAAACGGATGTACGTAAGAGATGCCGCTCTTTCCGGTAGTGGAATAACGCAGATGCCCCATATAGAGTTCGCCGGCAAAAGGCAGACAGGTCTTGGCATAAGTGGCATCGGCCAGTTTTTCGGGAGTCAGATCGCGGAAGTTCTGATGCACATTACTGAAAATCTCCGTAATGGCTCCCGCTCCCAACGCGCGCTCGCGAAACATATATTCCTCACCGGGATCGGCCTGCAACTTCACACAAGCCAGTCCGGCAGCTTCCTGTCCGCGGTTGTGCTGTTTCTCCATCAACAGATAAAGTTTATTCAGGCCATACATCCAGGTGCCATACTTTTCCTGATAATATTCCAACGGTTTCAAGAGGCGGATCATAGCCACACCACATTCATGCTTCAAAGGTTCCATATCTTTTACAAATGTTTTTTATTTTGCCACAAATATACGGAATATTCTGCTCATAAAGACAGCAAAAACAACTTTTTACGAACTATTTTGCAGGAAAATCATTTTTTAGATAAACAAGATTCAGCGCAACAAATCAAAAAGCAGAAAAAAGAAAATTAAAAAATAAAACCAGACAAAGGCTATTTTATAAAAAACAACATGTCAGAATCCACTTTTTATTACAAATAGTAAGTTTCGTAAAAATCTCTGCAATTATTCTCGGCTCCCATTCCTGAAATCAACCGTCATCCGCTATCTTTGCACAGACATTTAGACAGGATAATAAACAAACACACAACAATATGAAAGCAAACATCATCAATGAAAGTCTTTTTGATAGAAGCAGCCGCTTATCGAATGCACAGCAACAGTTGCAGGGTAAGGGTTTGTATGATGCTTCTTACGAACATGATGCCTGCGGTGTGGGCATGCTGGTGAATATTCAGGGCGGAAAATCGCACGAACTGGTAGACTCTGCCTTGAAACTGCTGGAGAATATGAAGCACCGCGGTGCCGAAGGAGCCGACAACAAGACCGGTGATGGTGCGGGCATCTTATTGCAGATTCCGCACGAGTTCATCCTGCTGCAGGGCATCCCCGTGCCCGAAAAGGGAAAATACGGAACCGGTATGTTCTTCTTCCCGAAAGACGAGCAGAAGCAGGCTGATTATCTGAATATTATCCGCACGACTTTAGCCGACAAAGGTTTGGAACTGATGCACGTACGCCAGGTGCCTGTCGACTCTTCGGTACTGGGCAAGGATGCCTTGGCTGTGGAGCCGGACATCAAACAGCTTTTCGTTACGGCACAAGACGGAAGCGAAGTTTCCGAACAGACCTTATATATAGTCAGAAAGGAAATGGAACGGCTTATTTCCGATCCGGAATTCTATGTCGTTTCTCTTTCTGCAAAGACCATTATTTATAAAGGTATGCTCTCTTCCACTCAGGTACGTACGTACTTCCTGGATCTGGAGCAGCCTTACTTTACCAGCGGTATGGCCGTGGTGCACTCCCGCTTCAGCACCAACACCTTCCCGCGCTGGAGCCTGGCACAACCTTTCCGTCTGTTGGCCCACAACGGAGAAATCAACACCATCCGCGGCAACCGCACCTGGATGGAAGCTCGCGAAAGTGTGCTGTCCAGCCCTACCTTGGGCGACATCACTCCCCTGCGCCCCATCGTACAGCCGGGCATGAGCGACAGTGCCTCGCTCGACAACGTACTGGAGTTTCTCGTACGCTCCGGTCTGAGCCTGCCACACGCCATGGCCATGCTCGTGCCGGAATCATTCAACGACAAGAACCCCATCAGCGAAGAGCTGAAGGCTTTCTATGAATACCACTCCATCCTGATGGAACCGTGGGACGGTCCGGCCGCCCTGATGTTCTGCGACGGACGGTATGCCGGCGGTATGCTCGACCGCAACGGACTGCGTCCGGCACGCTACCTCATCACCAAAGACGGCATGATGGTAGTGGCCAGCGAAGCGGGAGTGATCCCCGTGGCTCCGGAGCGCGTTCAGGAAAAAGGACGCCTGCAACCGGGAAAGATCCTGCTGATCGACACCGAAAGCGGACAGATTCACTACGACGGCGAACTGAAAGCCGAACTGGCTGCCGCTCATCCTTACCGCCAGTGGCTCTCTACCAACCGCATCGAGCTGGACCAGCTGCGCAGCGGACGCAAGGCAGAAAACAAGGTGGACGACCTGAACCGCCGCCTGCGCAGTTTCGGATATACCCGCGAGGACATCGAGCGCACCATCGCTCCGATGTGCAGCACCGGTTCGGAACCGACAGCCTCTATGGGTAACGACACCCCGCTGGCCGTCCTGTCCGAACAGCCTCAGCTGCTGTTCAACTATTTCCGCCAGCAGTTTGCCCAAGTAACCAACCCGGCCATCGACCCGATTCGCGAGGAACTGGTCATGTCGCTCACCGAATATGTGGGTGCCATCGGTCAGGACATTCTGACACCAAGCGGCACACACTGCAAAATGGTGCGTCTGCCCCATCCGATACTGACCAATACGCAGCTGGACATCCTCTGCAACATCCGTTACAAAGGTTTCCAGTGCACCAAACTACAAATGGTATTCGACACCGCATTGGGTACCGACGGACTGGAACAGCGCCTGCAGGAACTCTGCCACGAGGCTGAAGAAGCCATTGCCGGCGGCGCCAACTACATCATCCTGTCCGACCGCGGTGTGGACGAACAGCACGCCGCCATTCCGTCACTGCTCGCCCTGAGTGCCGTGCACCATCACCTCATCCGGGTGCAGAAGCGCCTGCAAACCGCCCTGATTGTTGAGAGCGGCGAGGTGCGCGAAGTGATGCATGCCGCCCTGTTGTTGGGCTACGGTGCCAGCGCCATCAATCCGTACATGGCTTTTGCCGTGCTGGACGATCTGGTGAAGAAAGGCGAAGTACAGATGAACGACGAAACCGCCGAGAAGAACTATATCAAGGCCATCTGCAAGGGCCTGTATAAGGTGATGAGCAAAATGGGCATCAGCACCATCCGTTCTTACCGCGGCGCCAAGATATTCGAGGCTGTGGGCCTCAGCGAAAGCGTCCTGAAGAATTATTTCGGTACCGAAATCTCCACCATCGGCGGAGCCGGACTGAAAGAGATTGCCCAAGACTATCTGTTCTTCCATGATGACGGCTTCTGCCACACCCACGAACAGGAAGACCTGTTGCCTTACATCGGCCAGTTCTCTTACCGCAAGGGCGGCGAGCAGCATGCCTGGAATCCGGAAACCATCGCCAGTCTGCAACTGGCCACCCGTCTGGGCAGCTACAAGAAGTTCAAGGAGTTTACCCATCTGGCCAACGAGAAGGAGCACCCGATATTCCTGCGTGACTTCTTCAGCTTCAAGCGCAACCCGATCAGCATTGACGAGGTTGAGCCCGTTTCGGAGATCGTGAAGCACTTTGTAACCGGTGCCATGTCTTTCGGTGCCATCAGCAAGGAAGCACACGAGGCTCTTGCGCTGGCCATGAACAAACTGGGCGGACGAAGCAACACCGGCGAGGGTGGCGAAGACAGCGACCGCTTCCATGAAACCTACGACGGCATCTCGCTCAACAGCAAGACCAAACAGGTGGCTTCGGGACGTTTCGGTGTCACCGCCGAATATCTGGTCAATGCCGAAGAAATACAGATCAAGGTGGCTCAGGGAGCCAAGCCGGGCGAAGGCGGACAGCTTCCGGGTTTCAAGGTGAACGAGGTCATTGCCAAGACCCGTCATTCCATCCCGGGCATCTCGCTCATCTCTCCTCCACCTCATCACGACATCTACTCCATCGAGGATCTGGCACAGCTTATCTTCGATTTGAAAAATATAAATCCTCAGGCCAAAATCAGCGTCAAGCTGGTGGCTGAAAGCGGTGTGGGCACCATTGCCGCAGGTGTGGCCAAAGCCAAGGCCGACCTGATTGTCATCTCGGGTGCCGAAGGAGGAACCGGCGCTTCACCGGCCTCATCCATGCGCTATGCCGGAATTTCTCCGGAAATCGGTCTGAGCGAAACCCAACAGACCCTCGTTCTGAACGGACTGCGCGGCAAGGTGCGCCTTCAGACCGACGGTCAGATCAAGACCGGACGCGACATCATCAGCATGGCGCTCCTAGGTGCCGAAGAATTTGCCTTCGGAACCACGGTACTGATTGTGCTGGGTTGCGTCATGATGCGCAAATGCCATGCCAACACCTGCCCGGTGGGTGTGGCCACCCAAGACCCGAAACTGCGTGAACGCTTCCGCGGACACTACCAGTATCTGGTGAACTATTTTGAATTCCTGGCTCAGGAAGTGCGCGAATATCTGGCCGAGATGGGATTCACCCGTCTGGAGGACATTGTGGGACGCACCGACCTGATCGAAATCAAGCCGCGACCGGAAGGAAGCAAGGCGGCTTTGGTGGACTTCAGCCGTCTGCTGCATCGTGTGGATACCGATGCCGCTATCTGCCACTGTACCGAGCAGGAGCATGAGATTGACACGGTGCTGGACCGCCGCATTCTGGCTGACGCGCAGCCTGCCATCGACGGACAAACCCCAACAGAGTTGGAATACCCGATCCGGAACACCGACCGTTCGGCCGGAACCATGCTGTCGGGAGCCGTATGCAAGCAGTACGGTCATGCCGGACTGCCCGACGAAACCATCCGCGTCACCTTCCGCGGCTCGGCCGGACAAAGCTTCGGAGCCTTCCTGGCCCACGGCATCCACTTCAAGCTCGAAGGCGAGGCCAACGACTATCTGGGCAAGGGCCTGAGCGGAGGTGTCATCTCCGTTTATCCGGACCGCAAGAGCGACTTTGCTCCCGAGCAGAACATCATTGCCGGAAACACTCTGTTATACGGTGCCATTAGCGGCGAGGTCTACATCAACGGACAGGCCGGCGAGCGCTTTGCCGTGCGCAATTCAGGAGCCATCGCCGTGGTAGAAGGAGCCGGCGACCACTGCTGTGAGTACATGACCGGCGGACGCGTGCTCGTTCTGGGCGAAACCGGAAGAAACTTTGCAGCCGGAATGAGTGGCGGTATCGCCTATGTGTGGAACAAGAAAGGCGACTTCGACTACTTCTGCAATATGGAAATGGTAGAGCTTTCTCTTCTGGAACACAAATCTTCGGTGAAAGAAGTCAAGGAACTGCTCCGCAAGCATTACGAACACACCGGCTCACCGCTGGCCAAGGATATGCTGGAGCACTGGGAACAGTATGCCGACCAGTTCATTCAGGTCACCCCGATTGAGTACAAGAGGGTGCTGGCCGAGGAACAGATGGCCAAGCTGAAGGAAAAGATCGAAGCCGTTCAGCGCGACTATTAACCGGCAGCCGCCCCTAGAGAGTTTCAAAAAAGAATCATCAACCCACAAAAACATCACAAGAATCATGGGAAATCCAAAAGCATTCTTAACCATACCGCGCCAGACTGCGGGCTATCGCAGCATTCACGAACGTCTTACGGACTTTGCAGAAGTAGAGCAGACCCTCAACACCGGAGAACGCAAGTTACAGGCTTCCCGATGCATGGACTGCGGAGTGCCGTTCTGCAACTGGGCCTGCCCGTTGGGCAACCGCCCGCCTGAGTTTCAGGATGCCCTGTTCAAGGGAAAATGGAAAGAGGCCTACGAAATACTGAACGACACCAACGACTTTCCGGAGTTTACTGGACGCATCTGCCCGGCACTCTGCGAAAAGAGCTGTGTGCTGAAACTGAGCATGGACGCTCCCGTAACCATTCGCGAAGACGAGTGCGCCATCATCGAGGCGGCCTTCCGCGAAGGATATGTGCAACCCAAGACCTATGCCCGCAACGGAAAGAAAGTGGCTGTCATCGGTTCCGGACCGGCCGGACTTGCCGCCGCCAACCAGCTGAACCACATGGGCTATGAAGTGACCGTATTCGAAAAGCTGGAATATATCGGCGGACTGCTCCGCTTCGGTATTCCGAACTTCAAGCTGAACAAGGCCGTGATCGACCGCCGCCTCAAGATTATGGAGGCCGAAGGCATCCGTTTCCAGCCCAATACCGAGATCGACCTCACCCGTCTGCCCGAAGGCTTCGATGCCTATTGCGTATGTACCGGCACCCCGCAGGCCCGCGACCTGAATGTGCCGGGCCGCGAACTGAAGGGAATCCATCTGGCCATGGAGATGCTGGCCCAGCAGAACCGCGTACTGGCTGGACAGCATTTCAGCGACGAGGAACGCATCCAGGCACACGGCAAGCATGTCGTTGTCATCGGCGGCGGCGATACGGGAAGCGACTGCATCGGTACCAGCAACCGCCACGGAGCCGCCAGCGTTACCCAGATCGAGATCATGCCCAAACCGCCCGTAGGCCACAATCCGGCCACCCCGTGGCCACAATGGCCCGTAGTGCTCAAGACCAGCTCCAGCCACGAAGAAGGCTGTACCCGTCGCTGGTCACTGACCACCAACCGTTTTCTGGGCGAGAACGGACATGTCACCGGCATGGAAGTGGAAGAAGTGGAATGGATACCTTCTGCAGAACCCGGCGGACGCCCCACCATGCAGCCTACCGGAAAGAAAGAGATACTCAAGGCCGACCTCGTTCTGCTGGCCATGGGCTTCCTGAAGAACAACCTTCCGGAACTGCCGGAAAATGTGTTCGTGGCAGGCGATGCCGCCACCGGTGCCAGTCTGGTCGTGAAATGTATTGCCGGCGGACGCAAGGCCGCACGCGACATCGACGCTTATCTCAAGAAATAAACAACACAAACACGCATCTTATAACCAACAACATAAACACGAACAACTATGTGTGGAATCGTAGCAATATTCAATATCAAGGAGCAGTCCAAAGCCTTGCGCGACAAGGCGCTGCGGATGTCGGCCAAGATCCGGCACCGCGGTCCGGACTGGAGTGGCATCTACTGTGGCAAAAGCGCCATTCTGGCGCACGAACGCCTCTCGATCGTGGACCCGCAAAGCGGCGGGCAACCCCTGTTCTCACCCGACCGGAAACAGATTCTGGCCGTGAACGGCGAGATTTACAACCATCGCGACATCCGCAACCGCTACAATGGGAAATATCCCTTCCAGACGGGTTCCGACTGCGAGGTGGTGCTGGCCCTCTACCGTGAAAAAGGCATCCGCTTTCTGGAAGACCTGAGCGGAATCTTTGCCTTTGCCCTGTATGACGAGGAGAAAGACGAGTTTCTGATTGCGCGCGACCCGATCGGAGTCATTCCGCTGTATATCGGTTATGATGCCGACGGCACCGTGTACTGTGCCAGCGAACTGAAAGCGCTTGAAGGATTCTGCGAGCGTTATGAGCCTTTCCTTCCGGGACATTACTACTGGAGCCGTGAAGGCAAGATGACCCGCTGGTACGAACGCGACTGGTTTGACTATGCCGCCGTAAAGGATGCGCCCACCAGCGTTCCGGCACTGAAGGAATCACTCGAAGAAGCCGTCAAGCGCCAGCTGATGAGCGATGTGCCCTATGGCGTGCTGCTTTCGGGCGGTCTGGACAGTTCCATCATCTCGGCCGTGGCCAAGAAATTCGCTTCACGCCGCATCGAAAGCGACAGCCGGAACGAAGCCTGGTGGCCACAGCTCCATTCGTTCGCCGTAGGTCTGAAGGGAGCCCCCGATCTGGCCAAGGCCCGCGAGGTGGCCGATCATATCGGAACCGTGCATCATGAAATCAACTACACCATTCAGGAGGGACTCGATGCCATCCGCGACGTGATCTATTACATAGAAACCTATGATGTGACCACCGTGCGCGCCTCCACCCCGATGTATCTGCTGGCCCGTGTCATCAAGAGCATGGGCATCAAGATGGTGCTCAGCGGCGAGGGTGCCGACGAGGTGTTCGGCGGTTATCTCTACTTCCACAAAGCGCCAAACGCACAGGCCTTTCACGAAGAAACCGTGCGCAAGCTCTCCAAACTGCATCTTTACGACTGTCTGCGCGCCAACAAATCACTCTCGGCCTGGGGTGTCGAAGGCCGTGTCCCCTTCCTCGACAAGGAATTTCTGGATGTGGCCATGCGCCTGAACCCGGCATCCAAGATGTGCCCCGGTCAGGAAATCGAAAAGCGCGTACTGCGCGAAGCCTTTGCCGACATGCTTCCGGCATCCGTGGCCTGGCGACAGAAGGAACAGTTCTCCGACGGTGTGGGCTATTCCTGGATCGACACACTGAAAGAAATGACAGCTCAGGCCGTAAGCGACGAAGAAATGGCCCATGCAGCCGAACGCTTCCCGATCAACCCGCCACAGAACAAGGAGGAATACTATTACCGCAGCATTTTCGAAGAACACTTCCCGAGCGAAAGCGCCGCACGCAGTGTGCCGAGTGTGCCGAGCGTGGCCTGCTCTACCGCCGAAGCACTGGCATGGGATGCTTCTTTCCAGGGAAAGAACGACCCGAGCGGAAGAGCGGTGAAGGGGGTTCACGAAGAAGCTTACGAATAAACAAAAAAAACATTATGATGATTTGAAAATTTCATCATAATGTTTTTTCTATTTCATCAGCACGAACTGTTCTGATACTTTTGGTGTATCGCAACCTACAGCATGGCGGCATACTTGCGTACCTGCTTCAAGCGCTCCATAAAGGAAGGATCAGCAGCTGCCTGTTGCATATTGTATTTCAACTGTAAGCGCATTAAGGAATCTGCCGGAACATTTAGTGCCGCCTCAAAAAGCATTGCAGTCTGCGTCGTGACAGGACGACGACAATTAAGAATGTCATTCAGAATCTTGTAAGATATTCCCATATTCTCTGCCAGTTTACGCTGCGAGATCTTACGGTACTCAATCTCGTCCTTCAGCACCTCACCGGGATGAGTAGGATATGCTGGAGTAAGATTATTGGCAATCATCATCGAATCTGTTCCTTGTATCTCTATCATAAAACGTCAGCTATTTATAATGGTTCGACTTGTCCGTCTACCCCGTAATATACATCTCTTGCAAATACTTTTCGTTGAATATTATTTCCATGCTACTCTGTATTGTTCATGAATCAAAGATAATAAATTGTCCATAATAGTCCACTATAAAAGTGGAAAATTTATTATCTAACGCAAGAAGCCTCCGGCGCTGCCGATACACCTCACGGGTGGATTCTCCGTGTATTCCATCACGTCCTCCTTTCTTGACAATATTTATAGCGGGGAATATTTTTCTTTCCATTCCATCAGCAACTCATCGGCAAGATATTCATCGCTAAGGCAATGCATATCAGCTACTCCATTGCTGATAAGTTTATAAGTTTCAGAATCATAGAAGAAGGAAAGCGCATCTTCGTATTTAATCTGCAACTTATCAGCAAACAAACGGACAATACGCGCATATTTCATCTGCAAAACTATTTTATCAGCCAACATGATCACCTTCCTCCTGCTTTTATTTCTTCTGCTCCTACAAAATGTAAATGATGTAAAAGCACATCTTGATTTAATATACACAACTGATGATTAGGATGTTCATATGCCAATCTGCCAAGCGCATCCTCTTTACTCATAGCTCCTGAAAAATACAAATCTATTGTATTAAATACTTTATCATTGGCTATACCACCTTCCACAATATCATACGCTATTTCATTAAGTCCCTTACGGCATTTACCAACATAATCCAACCACTCTTCATCATAACTTTCAAATACTTTCACGACATAGCCAGACAAGTCCTCGTCCAACAGATATTCATTAACAAAAGCACATTTGCCACGCAACAAGAAACGTTGTGCATATTTTTCTGCTTGCATGCGTATTGATGTCAAATAAAAGCCTTTACCAAAATCCAGATGTTCACGTGAATGATATACATCAGGACTTTCTATCACTATATCTGAAGCATGATACAGTCTCATTCCAAAACTCCTTTCTCCTTCATATATGAAATCAAGTCGTCCACAATATATTCTTTACTGAATGTATGTAGCACCTCATATCCCGGTAACAGATATTCTGTAAGAATACCAGATGAGCGCAACATACCATATACTTTACCTGCACTCATTTTCAAAGCATCAGCCAAACTGCCGACACAAAACGTTGTAAAACACAGCTGCTCAAAATTCATAAAATAACAAATAGGTATGTATATGCAAATATAAAACTTATTAGTTAGATATAACCCTGCCAGCATATATTTTTTTCATTTTCTTTGGCATTTATGATTTTCATTCTTTGCTTGCTTTAGCATCAAACGCAAGAAGCCCCCGGCACAGCCGAAGGCTCCTGTTGTTTTATTCTCTTATCTTACTTTTCAATAACCACCAATACAACCCACTGATGGATTCTCCATGTATTCCTTCATGTCCTCCTTTCTTTTTATCGCTTATCTTCTGTTGCGGGCGGAATCGGAATCCTGCTCGACGCTTTGTTTACTATTTCTTCAATATTGACTGACTGTTACCGTCGCCATTTCGTACTCCTAATCCTTGCGACTCAATGGAGCATTCATACTTTTTGCGGATAGAGCCAAAAAAAACAAATTCTGAGTATAAGGTATTCATCCCCGCTCGCCTTTGCGCCAACGTGCCGGAGAGCAACCTTCTTTTTCTGTAAAGATTTTACTAAAATAGCTCAAAGACAAGAAGCCGGACTCCTCGGCCACCTGGCTTACATTCATTTCCGGATGCTCCAACAACATCTTCTTGGCATAATCCAAACGAAGCGAAGTGACCCACTCACGGAAAGACATTTTATAAATATTCTTGATATAATGGCTCAGATAGGTACGGTTGGTATTCAATGCACGCGCCAGATCCTCGATGGTAAAACCGGGCTCTGTGAAGGAATTGCCGGCAATCCAGTCATTCAGTTTGCCGGATATGCCTTCATAAAATTGCGGATTGTCCGAAGCCTCTGCTTCCTCTTCGTCATCATCGGCATCCGGGTCCTTCTTTACTTCCAGCGCACGCTCCACCTGTTCATAAAATAAAAGGTAATTCAAATAGGAACAGAACAAATAGATGTAAAAAGGAATGGAAGAAATGATCCACAAATAAACATATTCGTCCGGCAAAAAGGTAAGCAAACCGCAACTCACTCCATAAATCACCGCCCAATAAGTATAAATAGACATCCATTTGATATATACGGCTATATAATCGGAGTGAGTATCATCAAACGAACGGACCGAACGGCGGTAGATAACTATAATACGGCGCGCCAGCCATATTCCATAAGAAAACAGCCATATCGTCATAAAGAACAAACCGACATGACGGGGAGTTCCCTTAGACAAACCGAAAAGCACCCAAACGGAAAGTCCCGTAAACAAAACCCACGCGGAAAGATGAAACCAAATACGCTTGGGAGTCAGATAAAAACGGTTGAGCAGGGTGATTAGCGCCGAACTGAAAAGCCAATAACATAAAAAACAATTACTTACTTTTTCCATTTTAGCTCTTTTTGAAAGCAAATAATTTATCAGAAAAATTAAAAATCAACACTGCCTCATCACAGCATTTTCAGAGAAAGTTTCAGATTGAAACATACAACATTTTCAAACCGTCAAAATCAAACTTACAAAGCCGGATTATCCTCAAAACGTAAGCAACTCAATTTTCTTTTCAGAAAGATGCATCGCAACAGAATATTCAAATCAAAAAGAAATAACTTTGCATCAAAGAAAAGCAAAAAGAAAGCACAAAACTAATAAAACATGAAAAGAGTCATCAGCTTTACCAAAATGCACGGAGCAGGTAATGATTATATATATGTGAACACACAGTTGTTCCCGTTGCCTCATCCCGAAAAATGGGCCGTAGCCTGGAGCCGACCGCATACGGGCATAGGAAGCGATGGGCTGGTACTGATCGGACCATCGGAAACCGCAGACTTCAGCATGCGGATTTTCAATGCCGACGGCTCCGAAGCCCTGATGTGCGGCAATGCCAGCCGGTGCATCGGAAAGTATGTGTACGAATACGGACTCACCGACCGGAAAGATATCCGGCTGGAAACGCTTTCGGGCATCAAACACCTGCACCTGAACACCAAAGAAGGACGAGTAGAATCGGTCACCGTAGAAATGGGAATGCCTCAAAATATCCGTGAAACCGACCTTTGTGGCATATATCCCGGAAAAGGTATCGCCTTGTCGGTCGGCAATCCACATCTGGTAATTTTTGTGGATGACATCTCAACGGTGCGGCTCGAAGAAATCGGTCCTCAATTAGAACATCATCCGGATTTTCCAGACCGCGTGAATGTAGAGTTTGCACAGATTCAGGAAGACGGACACATCCGGATGCGAGTGTGGGAACGAGGCTCGGGCATCACGATGGCTTGCGGTACCGGCGCCTGTGCCACCGCTGTGGCCGCCGCATTCAGCGGACGCTGCGGCCGGACGTCAAAGATTACCATGGACGGCGGTACACTGACGATTGAATGGAATGAAGAAGACGGACAAATCCGGATGACCGGACCGGCCACACGGGTGTTCGACGGAGAAATAGAGATTGACGAGTAGGGATAACAACAACACAAACACATTATTTATATATTAAAGCAAAAATTATGCTACGCATCAATGACCATTTTCTGGAATTGCCGGGAAGCTATCTGTTCTCGGAAATTGCACGCAAAGTAGGAGCCTTCAAGGAAGAGCATCCCGAAGCACAACTCATCCGCCTGGGAATCGGCGATGTGACCCGGCCGCTGCCCGAAGCCTGCATCCAGGCCATGCATCGGGCTGTAGACGAAATGGCCGACAGCGCGACCTTTCACGGATACGGACCGGAACGGGGATATGACTTCCTGATCGAGGCGATCATCCGCAACGACTTCGCACCTTACGGCATCGAGATGGACGCATCGGAAATCTTTGTCAGCGACGGAGCCAAAAGCGATACGGGCAACATCGGCGACATCCTGCATACCGACAACCGGGTGTGTGTCACAGATCCGATCTATCCGGTATATATCGACAGTAATGTCATGGCCGGAAGAGCCGGAACACTGGACGAACAGGGACGGTGGAGCCGCATCACCTACATGCCCTGCACCGCAGAAAACCAGTTTGTGCCGGAACTGCCGGAGCAACCGGTAGACCTGATTTATCTGTGCAGCCCCAACAATCCCACCGGTACGGCACTGACCCGCAAACAATTGAAACGGTGGGTGGACTACGCTTTGGAGCACGACTGCCTCATCCTGTTTGATGCCGCCTACGAGGCGTTTATCCGCGAAGAGGAAGTGCCCCACTCCATCTACGAAATCGAGGGAGCGCGCCAATGTGCCATCGAATTCCGAAGTTTCTCCAAGACCGCCGGATTTACGGGGGTACGCTGCGGATACACCGTGGTGCCTCAGGATGTTTGCGGACGCACCCGGGACGGACGGAGAGAAAAACTGAACCCGATCTGGAACCGGCGCCAGTGTACCAAATTCAACGGCACCAGCTACATCACCCAGCGAGCAGCCGAGGCGGTTTACAGTGCGGAAGGAAAACAGCAGGTGAAGACTACCATCGACTTCTATCTGGAAAATGCCCGCATCATGCGCGAAGGACTGACCGAAGCCGGGCTGACCGTTTACGGAGGAGTCAATTCGCCTTATCTGTGGCTTCAGACACCGCAGGGCGTTACTTCCTGGGAGTTCTTCGACCGCCTGCTGCATCAGGCTCATGTGGTGGGCACACCGGGATCGGGCTTCGGCCCCAGCGGCGAAGGTTATCTGCGCCTCACCGCCTTTGGCAACCGGGAGGACTGCATCGAAGCCATGAAGCGCATCAAGAACAGAATTTGAGAAAAGAAAATCACAAAACGATAACAACAACCATAACACAAGATTAGCTATGTCTACACTGAGATTCAGAGTGGTGGAAAGCGCGTTTCTCAAGAAACCGGCCCACGTAGAGGTTCCCGCCGAAAGACCTTCGGAATATTTCGGCAAATATGTGTTCAACAAGGAAAAGATGTTCAAGTATCTTTCCGAACCGGTTTACCGCAAACTGATTGACGTGATTGACAACGGCAGTCCGCTGGACCGCAGCATTGCCGATGCCGTGGCCGAAGGTATGAAAAAATGGGCTACGGAAATGCACGTAACCCACTACACACACTGGTTTGCCCCACTGACCGAAGGCACAGCTGAGAAGCATGACTCTTTTGTGGAGCACGACGGTAAGGGAGGTATGATCGAGGAATTCAGCGGAAAACTGCTGGTACAGCAGGAACCGGACGCTTCTTCTTTCCCGAACGGCGGTATCCGAAACACCTTCGAAGCACGAGGATATTCGGCCTGGGACCCTTCATCTCCGGCATTCATCGTGGACGACACGCTGTGTATTCCGACCATCTTCATTGCCTACACCGGCGAGTCACTGGACTATAAGGCCCCGTTGCTCAAGGCCCTGCGTGCCGTAAACAAGGCAGCAACCGACGTGTGCCATTACTTTGATCCGGAAGTGAAAAAGGTAATCACTTACCTGGGCTGGGAGCAGGAATACTTTCTGGTGGACGAAGGGCTGTATGCCGCCCGCCCCGACCTGCTGCTTACCGGACGCACCCTGATGGGACATGACTCTGCCAAGAACCAGCAGTTGGAGGACCATTACTTCGGTGCCATCCCGACCCGTGTGGCTGCCTTTATGAAAGAACTGGAGATTGAGGCGCTGAAACTGGGCATCCCGGTCAAGACCCGCCACAACGAGGTTGCCCCGAACCAGTTTGAGCTGGCTCCGATCTATGAGGAATGTAATCTGGCCAACGACCACAACATGCTAATCATGTCGCTCATGCGCAAGATAGCCCGTAACCACGGATTCCGCGTGCTGCTGCACGAAAAGCCGTTCAAGGGCGTGAACGGAAGCGGAAAGCACAACAACTGGTCCTTGGGTACTGACACCGGCGTGCTGCTCATGGCTCCGGGAAAGACTCCGGCCGACAACCTGCGCTTTGTCACCTTCGTGGTGAACACCCTGATGGCCGTTTACCGTCATAACGGATTGCTCAAGGCTTCTATCTCGAGTGCCACCAACGCCCACCGTCTGGGCGCCAACGAGGCACCTCCAGCCATCATCTCCAGCTTCTTGGGTAAACAGCTGTCCGATTTGCTGACCCACATCGAGGAAAGCGATCAGGATGCTTTGATTCTGAGCGGCAAGCAGGGCATGAAACTGGATATTCCGCAGATTCCGGAACTGCTGATCGACAATACCGACCGCAACCGTACCTCACCGTTCGCCTTTACCGGCAACCGCTTTGAGTTCCGTGCCGTGGGTTCTGAAGCCAACTGCGGCAGCGCGATGATTGCGTTGAACACCGCCGTGGCCGAACAGCTTACCGAATTCAAGCAGGAAGTGGACAGCCGCATCGCCTCAGGCGAAAAGCAGACTTCGGCAATCTTGTCTGTAATCCGCAAGTATATCAAGATATGCAAACCGATCCACTTCGACGGAAACGGATACAGCGACGAGTGGAAGGCAGAGGCAGCGCGCCGCGGACTGGACTGCGAAACCAGCGTGCCTGTCATCTTCGACAACTATCTGTCTGAAAGCAGTGTGGAAATGTTTGAAAAGACCGGCGTGATGACCCGCAAGGAACTGGAGGCCCGCAACGAGGTGAAATGGGAAACCTACACCAAGAAGATTCAGATCGAGGCCCGCGTATTGGGCGATCTGGCCATGAATCATATTGTACCGGTTGCCACCAAATATCAGAGCGAACTGATTGACAATGTGTTCAAGATGCGCCAGCTGTTCGCAGCAGACAAGGCTGAAGAGCTCTGTGGAAAGAATCTGGAACTGATTGAAGAGATTTCAAAGCACACGGCCTTTATCAAGGAACATGTGGACAGCATGATCGAAGCGCGCAAGGTGGCCAACAAGATTACCAGCGAACGTGAAAAGGCCATCGCCTACCACGATACCGTGGTGCCCGCACTGGACGAAATCCGTTACCATATCGACAAACTGGAACTGATTGTAGACGACCAGATGTGGACACTGCCGAAATACCGCGAATTACTGTTCATCAGATAAATATCAGTTCATAGGGAAAGCAAACAAAAGCGACTTTTGTTTCATTGATGATTAATGGGAAATGGCATCCAAACAGAATTTTACTTCTGTAAGGATGCCATTGATTTTTCTTATTTTATACTCTAATTATTTTTTATAATTAACGACCAACAGAAACCTTTATGTTTTGCATACCTCCAGCTGTCTGTACACAAACGACATATACACCAGCCTGCAATGGAGTGGTAGTTACCCTACTACCCTGACCTTGCCATACAGGAATACCTTGCAGAGTGTAAACAGCTATACGAGCTTCAGAAGGCATTACCACACTCAAACATCCACCAGACACGCTAACCTGAGGTTTCGCTTCCTCACAATGAGTTTGATCAATACCCGTTCCTTCCGGAATCATTTCGATTTCATAGTAAATCGCTCCATCTTCCTCTGAATATGCATCTGCATTTACAACAATTGTTTTATGCACTGTTTTATATCCTTGAGCTGTTATCGTTACCTCATAACTTCCAGCCGGTACGGCCATAAATGGTTTGAAGTTTCCGTAGACATAATCACCGTCCACATCATAAGAACCTAAGTTCTGAACAGTAACCGTTGCCATCGCAGGATCACTAGCTTCAGAATATGGAATAATGATTAACGGCCAGCTATCAGCTTCAGCCATTACCCAAACCTGTGGACCAAAATCATCTTTAACAGAGAGATGCTGTTCCAACAAAGCATAACCTCCAGAGGATATCGCCAAATCATATTCTCCTTTTGGAATAATCAGACGGGAATCCGAACGGACTTCCAGATAATCCAAAGTCTCCGCTTCATCATCCAACATCACATTGACTGTAGGAATCACTTCTCCCTGCTTATTCTGTACTGTGACAGGAACAATACAAAAGTCATTCATATCCAATGTCAAGGTCTGGCCATTCTGAGTCAAATCAATCTCTCCACGAAGAGGAATGCACAAATCAGTAGGTCCACCTTCGGATGAATACAAGATTAATTCATAGCTAGACTTACCCTTTTTACGACTTATATTTCTCAATATATCTCCCTCTCCCGGACGAAGATCACCATAAAAGATCCCTTCATTATCCATCTTTACATTGAAGCTATAATAATTATCCTCACTCATTCCCGGCAACGACTCTCCGTTAATGATATGAATATCCAATGAAACATAATCATCAGGATTAAAATCGAATACCATCGTCATATCTTCAGAAGCTACCGTAAAGTTTTGCTTCAAAGATATTCCACCATCCCAATAAGCTTCTGCACGATAATCTCCCGAAGGCAAGAGCAACACATCACCATAACCCACGGCGTTATCCCAAACAGCAGCATCTGCTTCGTATACTTCTGCAGAAACAGGCTTACCCTGACATTCAAATTTGACTAAACGATAATTACTATAATCAAAAACTATTTCGTCTGTTTCTCCTGAAATCCATTTCTGCTCCTGAGATAAAATTTGATTACCATCCAAAAGAATATAACAAGAAGTTTCCAGTTTCTTATTTTCAGGAGCGTAAACATAACACACGAAATTTCCATTCTCTTCAGAAGCATATCCTCCTAGGTTTGAGCCGGAAGCATCATATAAACTAAAGGAAGCAGTCATTTCTTCGCGTTTTTCCAATCCCTTTGTTTTTACTGTCGTTTTCCGATAATTGTCAAAGGAAACAGACTGATTGATTGTTTCACCTCCCTTAACTGAAAAACTTCCATTATGACCAACAATATTAATATTAGTTCCCCAAACAGAAGGTTTCAAATTCCAGTCATAATCACCTTCCGATATAAAACAACTGGCTACTCCCTGCTCATTAACATTGATATCAAGTAAAGCAGTACTTTCTCCTTTTTGATTGATTCTAACGCGCATTGATAGTTCCTCCTGGTTCACATCTTCCCATTCCGGCTTTTCAACCTGCATCTTGATAAATCCGAACTTATTCAGATCCACATCAAAAAGCATTTGACCATTTCCTGAATAATCCAAAGTTGTCTTTGTATACAGCTTTGTTCCATCAGAGTTACGAGTCAAAATCCCTTGCCAAGTATATGTACCCTTTTCTACAAAATACAATTGATCGGGATTCTCCACCACAGGATAATAGTGTATCGAGTTCTTATCATCCTCTATCCCCAAACTAGAAAAAGTAAATCCATCAGTACCCAAGACAAATTTTGTCGGAACCAGATCGGCTGCAGAAAATTCTTTCTCAAATACAGACTGCTCCATATCAACGGTCCATTCTTTTTTGGAAAGAGACAACACACGATCTCCGTCAAACATTAATGAAACATGCTGATAAAAAGACGCTTCCATATTGGGCATGCATTCATACGTCGGATTCTGCTCATCAAAATTATAGTTCATACCATAATACATGGTATGATTGCCATACTCAAAAACAAGAACCGGACGTAATTCAACAGGATCCAGTCCTTCCGGTAAATCCGTCACATGGACTTTAAAGGTTTTTTCCACCTGAGCATTAGCTACCATATTCAGCAACGGAAAACAAAGTAATATCCACAAAAGTAAAAATTTCGTTTTCATAGAAAAAAATTTAATAGTTTAAAATCAGAACAAAAATAAGAAGAAAAAAAACACAAACAATATAAAAATTAATTTTAACATAAGAATTCACCAAATCAAAATCAAAGAATTTCAAAAGGCATACATTTATCCATACATAAAACTGAAAACCAATAAATTAAAAGCACAACTCCTTATATTTAAAAAACTAAGGCATGAAAAAAACAAGAGCTGTTATACAAAATATTCTAACACACTAACAAAAAAACACAATACACTATATTTTAAAACTAGTATCAAAAATCCTAAAGAACAGCTCAAACTAATCCATATACTATATATATGCTTAAATAATTAAAGATAAAAACACACTGCATTCTTTAATGCAAGCACACGCAGCAAAAAAATGATATGCCAAAGATATTTTATATATTCTTTCATTAGTGTCCCGTTAAAATGGGACGAGTTAAACAATTAATCAAATAGCCCC
>ERZ835980.139-NODE-139-length-96412-cov-5.146985_pt1 | contig 96412 bp, 101 predicted proteins | sample MGYA00519943_ERZ835980 | MGnify/ENA primary metagenome ERZ835980 (study PRJEB31850, sample SAMEA3708791) | human gut metagenome | biome: human gut; feature: human-associated habitat; material: faeces | place: China | collected 2014 ... | reverse complement strand
TCGCCGAGACAGGGGTGAACGCTCTCTTTGATGACTTTTGGTACTTTTGGTCATACAAAAGTACGAGAAAATAAGAGCTTTTTTTAATTTCTTTGCGTGCGAACGCTGTTCGCTCGCTACAAGTAAATATAAAGTTCACAACTCCCAAATAAAAACCCGCCAAAACAAAATATCCCCTATTTGAGCATTGACTTTTTCGGCGAACTACGGTATACTTTAAAATGAAAACAAAATCAGGCACGGAGGGGAAATTTATGAAAAAAGTATTGGCACTCATACTCGCGGCATTGTTCCTCGTTTCGGCGGTTGCGCTCGTTTCCTGCGGCGGCAATCCCGATGTTACAAGCGGAACTACCGCTCCCGCAACATCCGGCACAACAAGCTCTTCCGAGGTAACAAAACCGACGGAACCGACGCAGTCGACAGCGACCACCGCCACAACCGAAACGACAGCCACAACTACCGAAACCACCGCCACAACGGCAACAACGACAGAACCGGAACCCGAGCCCGAACCGATACTTCCCGAGGGCAAGAGCCTGAAAGTACTCGCCATAGGCAACAGCTTTTCCGTTGACGCGATGGAATATCTCTATGATATCGCAAAGAGCGCTGGCTATACCGATATCGTGCTCGGCAATCTCTATATCAGCGGCTGCTCGCTCGAACAGCATGTGCAGACGCTCTCGCAGAGCACACTTCCGTATGATTTTTATCTGAATAATGACGGCAAATGGACAAAAACAAAGAGCAAACTCATCGATGGGCTTCGCTATGCCGAATGGGATGTTGTGACATTCCAGCAGGCAAGCGGACTCAGCGGCGTTGAATCCTCATATGAGCCGCATCTCACTACTCTTATCGAAACCGTAAAAACCTCCTGCCCCGATGCAAAGCTTGTATGGCATATGACATGGGCTTATCAGGGCAATTCCTCGCACAGTGATTTTGCCAAATACGGCAGAAATCAGAAAACCATGTACGACAGCATTCTTTCCGCGGTGCGCAAAGCTGTGCTTACGGGACATAAGGATGATTTTGCGGGCGTGATACCGTCGGGCACGGCTATTCAGAATATCCGCACATGCTATATCGGCGATACCGTCACGCGCGACGGCTATCATCTCTCCTATGATATGGGCAGATATACCGCAGCGCTCACATGGTTCAAAGCGCTCACAGGTGCCGACCTCTCGGCTGTGACATATGTTCCGAACGAATACAGATATCTGCTCGGCACGAGAGCTGCTCTTGCCGCCAAGGAAGCGGCGGAAAATGCCTGCCGTCATCCTTTTGAGCCGAAAGCTTCAACTTATGTAAACGATACGGATACCGAGACGAAAAAAGCCGACCTTGAGAAGCTCGGGCTGAATCCCGATGACTTCACTATGATAGAGCTTGATATCGTACCCTATGCATATTACAATTCCGTATCGGGAATGCTTCTTACAAGCAAAGCGGGCGGTTCGACAGCGTCAAATATCAATAATTTCGCCGCCTCGAGACTCCTTTCCAAAAAAGAACTTCCCGCAGGCTCGGTTATCGTGCTTGAAAGCGGTTGGAAATACCGTCCCGAGGGATGGCGCTATGCCGGAGCGAAAAACTCCGATAAGATACGCCCGGGAAATACAAACGAAGAGGTTATAACGGTCACCGAAGAATGGTGGGGCAAGTTTATTTTCCGCGCTTTCAACCTTTCCAAGGCGGACGGTGCGGCACTCACGGCAGAAGAAGCGGAAAGCGCCGTTCATGCACTGCGCATTTATGTTCCCAAAGCTGGAAAATAATTAAACGGAGAAATAATGAATTTATCTGGGTTTTATACTGTTGTCATAACGCTTTTCATCCTCATGGCAGTCGGGTACTTCGCATACCGGCTGCATATCGTGGATGATACGGCGGCAAACAGGCTTTCTAAACTTATCATTTGCATCGGTCAGCCCTGCATGATAATCAATGCTTTCGTAAAATATCAGTATACGAAGAGTGATTTCATAAACGGTTTTACCGTTGTGGGGCTGGGGATACTTCTTCACGCGCTGATGGCGGTTATCGCATTTGCCGCTTGCAAGGTCTTTCGCTTCCGAAGCTTCGATGAAGCAAAAATAACGGAATTTGCCATAATTTTCGGCAACTGCGGATTTCTCGGCTTCCCGCTCATGGAATCGCTTTTCGGTGCCGAGGGACTTTTCCTTGCCGCCTTTTTCAATATCAGCTTTCAGATAGGCGTGTGGACATGGGGTATTGCCATAATGGCAAGAAAGCGCAAGGATATAAGGCTTACGCCGAAGAAAATACTGCTCAATTACGGCACGGTGCCGTGCCTTATCGGGATAGTAATCTATCTTGTCAGCCCGTATTTCACATGTCCTGCGCCGCTTGCATCGACATTTTCATATCTCGCGGCACTCTGTACGCCTGTTTCCGTTGTCGTGACGGGAGCATTGCTCGCCACGAGAAAACCGAAGCAGATTTTTGCCGACCCGCAGATATATTATCTCTCGGTGGTGAAGCTGCTTATTATCCCGCTTGTCGTGTGCCTTATTGCGCATTTTTGCGGACTTAATGACAATATGACAGTATTTCTCACGATAATGGCGGCTGTTCCGAGTGCCTCCACGGTTACTATGCTCGCGGAGCTTTACGGGATTTCCCCGGGTTATGCTTCGCAGGCGGTCGGCGCTTCGTCATTGCTCTCGGTGGCAACAATGCCCGCCGTGATAGCACTGGCAAGCCTGATAATAAAGATATAATGTGATATGGTAAAAAATCGGCAACGAATAGTTGCCGATTTTTTGATGGTATTAAGGTTTTAACGCTCCATTAAAGTTTAGGTCAAGCCTTTTCAAAGGCTTGCAGGTCAATGGGCAGCGCCCTTGTCGTGCTCCGCAGAGCACGAAATCTCATATCGGCGCTTTTCTTTTTGATAGCTTTTTCTTTTGCGCCTGCATATGCAAAAGAAAAAGCGGATGAGGAATTTAATATTCTGTTTTCGGCTGCTTGCGATACATGGACTTTATCTTGTGTGGGACACAACTGCATGATAGAAGCGCACACCGAAAAAGGCAGGCGATTTCGCCTGCCTTTTTGCACTTTCCTTATTTTGCTGCGGGGAGAATTATCTGCGCGCTGCCGTCAGTGACGAGCGTTGTGGGAAGCTCGCCGTTCCAGCTCTCGAGATATTCGATATACTTGAGATAATCGGAAATGACGCTTATTTCTTCAAAGGATTTACCCGAGAAGTCGATATCGTATTCCACAGCGTCGTCTGTCTTTGTTTCTTTTATGGAGAAGCCGAGCATACGGGCGATTTCTACGGATTTCAGCTTGATTGCACGCGCTTCCGCTGTAGCTATGGCAAGTGCCGCTTCGGCATTACCCTCGGCTTTTGCTACTGCCGCCTGCGCCGCAAGCTTGGAAACTTCAAGCTCCTTTTCCGCTTCGATAACGGCTTTTTCCTTTTCATATTGCGCTTTCAGCTTCTGCTGTTCGGCTATCATTTTTTCCTCTACCGTGTTTTCAAAGGCATCGGAAAAATCGATATTTGTAAGAACCACGGTTGTGATATTCACATAATAGTCTTCCGAGATAGCTTCCTTTATACTTGCCTCTATCATAGGCGAAACGGTTGAGCGCGTTTCGATGATATTCATCGCGGATTTCTGCGAGAGAACGGTTTTTGCCTTGTCTATGGAAACGGACTGAATGCGGTTTGAAAGATGCTCGAGACTGCCGTAATTATTGATGATATCAATGACATGCTCGGGCTGAATCTGATACTGCACAACCATTTCTATATCCATAGTCTGCGCATCGCTCGAATAAGCGGCGGCTTTGATATCCTCCTGCTGAACAGTGAGGTCGTATGTAACATATTCGCGCGTGAGCCAGAAATCGAAATATATTCCGGATGTGCGCGTATCGACAGGTTTACCGAATTCCTTGACGACGGCGATAGTACCCGCGTCAACGGTATGTATACTTGCGGGAACCGCAACGAGCACGAGCAGAAGTACCGCGGCGGTAATGCCTGCGATTCTGTTGCCGCTTTTCAGCTTGGCTGTATTCGAATATGCGTCTGCGCGTGAAATTTTCTTCGCGTTTGTGCCGATTACGGCAATGCAGATGATGATGCCGACGACGAGAAGAACGCCCGAAAAGAATGAAATGAACATTGTTTTTCCTCCGAATTTGATTTGTTTTATTGCTTTTTCGTGAGCACCCCGCGGTGATGCTCCGAAAAAATTGCCGACAAAAAATGCCGCTAAGCTTTTTGCTTACCGGCTCTGTATTCTCGGGTATCAGGCTCAGTAAGAAAAGCTCCTTACATAAGTCTCATTTTTTAATGCGAAGCCAGCGCAATGCGCGGATGTTGACTTCACAGCGGAAAACCCGCTTCTTACTCCCTTATGTATTTATAGTATATCATAATGGACACAAAATGTCAATGGGTTTACAAAAAATATTTGGATTGATACACGAAAACGGAAAAGAGAGAAAATCCGAAAAAATTTTCTGCGCGCAGAACAGATTTTTCTATATATTATATGAAAAACGAAAGGAGGTATCACATATGAAAAATAAAACTTTTATACTGCTTGCCGCGGTGGTTTGTCTGATTTCGGTTACGCTTGCCGCCTGCGCGGGATGCGCATCGGAACAAGGAGAGGCGGAAGTGACAACACCGCAATCGACTGAAACAACGCGCAGCACGCCGTATTTCGGCGTTTTTGAGGCGGAACGCGGAAACTCATTCTATATCGATATAGGCGGCGTTCCGCTTGATGTAATAGGCGATGGCGGAAAAACGGCAACAAAATTTCAGATGGAATATTCTGTTGAAGATGAACAGGTGGCGGAAATCGTTGCCATAGAGGGAAACAGAATCTATATGAGGGCGAAATCTACAGGCACTACGCTTTTGATTGCCAGAACTTCAGATGGGCAGACGGCATATGCCAAAATTTTCGTGCGCCATATTCCGCAAACTACCACAACCGCCTGCACGGGAGAATAAAATTTCTACCAATAATAAAGTTTTCGCCCGCCTTTTGGGGAAGGCGGCGCCATCAAGAGCGCGTAGCTCTTGTCGCGCTCCGCAGAGCGCGAAATCTCTGCCACGGCGTTTTCTTTTTGATAGCTTTTTCTTTTGCGCCTGTATATGCAAAAGAAAAAGCGGATGAGGAATTTAATATTCTGTTTTCGGCTGTTTGCGATACTTGACTTTATCTTGCAGTGGTCGATGCCATCAACACCCCATTATAGCCGAAAGCAGGGAACCCTCGCGGATTCCCTGCTTTTATTTATTCAGGTTCTTCTTCGGTGCAACTGCTCGAGAGGAGCGTTACATTGTTTTTTGCCACGGTGAGAAGCCCGCCGCCTATGCGGAATGCCTTTTCCGTGCCGTCCTGCAACTCAAAAGCGCAGATACACGGCTGAACCGAGGTCACAAAAGGCGCATGGTCGGCAAGCACCGCGAGGTCGCCCTCGGCACCGCGAATTGAGAGAAACACCGCTTTCCCCGAGAAAATATTGCCATCTGGAGAAGATACGGTCAGCGAAAATTCTTTCATCTCTTCAGCCCTTCAGCTTTCTTGCGCGCGTCATCTATCGTGCCGACAAAGAGGAATGCTGACTCGGGCAGGTCATCATGCTTGCCCTCGAGAATCTCGCGGAAACCGCGTATCGTTTCCGAAAGCGGAACATACTGACCCTCAAAGCCTGTGAATTTCTCCGAAACGAAGAACGGCTGAGAGAGGAAGCGCTGAATTTTTCTCGCGCGGGAAACGAGCTGCTTATCATCATCGGAAAGCTCGTCCATACCCATGATGGCGATGATATCCATAAGCTCCTTATATCTTTGGAGAACGCGCTGGACCTCTCTTGCCACACGGTAATGCTCCTCGCCGAGAATATCGGGCGAGAGTATGCGGCTGGATGATTCCAGCGGGTCTACTGCGGGGTAGATACCCTGAGAAGCTATATTTCTCGAGAGAACCGTTGTCGCATCGAGATGCGCAAAGGTTGTTGCGGGGGCAGGGTCGGTGAGGTCGTCCGCAGGCACATAAACCGCCTGAACAGAGGTTATCGAGCCTTTCTTGGTTGAAGTGATTCTCTCCTGAAGAGCGCCCATTTCGTTTGCTAGAGTCGGCTGATAGCCAACGGCAGAGGGCATGCGCCCGAGCAGAGCGGAGACTTCGCTTCCCGCCTGAGTGAAACGGAAGATATTGTCTATGAAGAGAAGCACATCCTGCCCCTCTTTATCTCGGAAATATTCCGCCATGGTAAGACCCGAGAGCGCAACACGCATACGCGCGCCGGGCGGCTCGTTCATCTGACCGTAGACAAGCGAGGTGTTTTTCAGAACTCCCGATTGCTTCATTTCGTTATAGAGATCGTTTCCCTCACGCGTGCGTTCGCCGACGCCCGTGAAAACGGAAAGACCGCCGTGCTGTTTTGCCACATTATTGATAAGCTCCATTATCAGCACCGTTTTGCCGACGCCGGCACCGCCGAAAAGACCTATTTTACCGCCCTTGGAATAGGGGCAGATGAGGTCGATTACCTTGATGCCTGTTTCAAGTATTTCGGTGGAAGTGGAGAGCTCGCAGTAATCTGGCGCGGGACGATGGATATCCCAACGCTCTTCTGTCGTAACCGGTTCTCCGTTGTCTACGGTTTCACCGAGTACATTGAATATTCTGCCGAGCGTTTCTCTGCCGACGGGAACGCTTATCGCCTTGCCCGTGTCGAGCGCATCGACGCCGCGGCAGAGCCCGTCGGTGGAAGCCATGGAGATGCATCTCGCCGTATTGTCGCCGATATGCTGCGCTACCTCAACGACGAGCGTATGCCCGCCGACATTTATCTCGAGGGCATTGTTTATTGCGGGAAGTTCGCCGTTTTCAAAGCGGACATCCACTACAGGTCCCATGACCTGACATACTTTTCCGATATGAGGATTTGCCAAAATCTATCAGTCCTCCTTACTTTTACTCGCCGCTTCCGGCGACGATTTCCGTTATTTCCTGCGTTATCGCGCTCTGACGGGCACGGTTATATTGCAAACGCAGAGAATCTATCATTTCCTGCGCATTCTTGCCTGCGCTGTCCATCGCCGTTTTGCGCGAGGCTATCTCGCAGGCAAAGCTCTCGCGGACAGAAGCCGTTATCTTTCCCGCGACATATTCCGAGGCTATCGCCTCAAGCACGGTCAGCTCATCCGGCTCAAAAATCATGCCGGAGGCTTCACCGCTTTCCGCCGCGGTGAAGGGAAGTATCCATTTCACCTCAACCTCGCGGACAAGCAGGGAAACATACCTTGTATAAACGATGCCGAGCCTGTCAAATTTTCCATCGCGAAAGTCGGCGCAAAGCTCATTTGCCATAGCCACGGCTTCATCACCCGAAAAACGCTCGGCGGAGTTTGCCGCCCTGCCGTAGCGGTCGCAGGCGCGCTTGCCTATCGGTATGACCTCGGCATCGGGATAATCGCGCATGAAGCGGAAGATATTTGCATTATATCCGCCCGCAAGTCCGCGGTCGCCTGCTATGACTATGAGCCGCGTGCGGTTGCCGCCGCTTCTCATATAAACGCTTCTTTTGCATTCGCTGCCTGATGTCAGTGCCGCCATGGCACTGTCGAGTGCCGCCTCGTATTCGCGGGCGTTTCGCATTGCCTCGCCTGTGCGGCGGAGCTTCGATGAGGCGACGAGCCCCATCGCCTTTGTCAGATGCAGAGTGGAGTCAACGCTTTTTATGCGTGTGCGCAGATTTTTTATATCCGCTCCCATGTGCTCACCTCTTTATCTTTATTTCGCCGAGCAGCTTTATGAGCGCTTCTTCATCCGATTTTTCGAAGTAGCCCTCCTCAAAACGGGCAAGAAGCTCCTTTGCATCGGTGGTGAGCTTGGTATAGAGTGCCGTCTCGTAGTCCGAAACTCTGGAGACGGGGATATCATTGAGAAATCCCTTTGTGACGGCATAGATTATCGCAACCTGACAGCCGACGCGCACGGGGGCGTTTCTGCCCTGCTTGAGCACCTCGACGATTCTCTCACCGAGAGCAAGACGCGCTTTTGTATCCGCGTCGAGGTCGCTTCCGAACTGCGCGAAGCTCTGAAGCTCGCGATACTGCGAATAGAGCAGCTTCAGCTCGCCGGAGACCTTTTTCATTGATTTGAGCTGGGCGGAGCCACCGACACGGCTGACGGATATACCGGGGTTTATAGCCGGCATGATTCCCGCGTGGAAAAGCTCTGTTTCAAGGAATATCTGACCGTCGGTGATGGAGATGACATTTGTCGGGATATATGCGGAGACATCTCCCGCCTGCGTTTCGATTATCGGCAGAGCCGTTATCGAGCCGCCGCCGTATTCGGGAGCAACGCAAGCCGCGCGCTCCAGCAGTCTCGAATGGAGATAGAATACATCTCCGGGGTAAGCCTCTCTGCCCGGCGGACGACGAATCAGCAGGGAGAGCGCACGGTATGCCACCGCGTGCTTCGAGAGGTCGTCATATATTATCAGCACATCCTTGCCCTGCTCGCGGAAATATTCCGCCATGGCACAACCCGAATAGGGCGCTATATACTGGAGCGGAGCGGACTCCGAGGCGGAGGCGGAAACGATTATCGTATATTCCATTGCCCCCGAGCGCGCAAGCTCGTTTGCTATGCGCACAACGGATGTGTTCTTCTGACCGATGGCGACATAAATGCATATGACACCCTCGTTTTTCTGATTTATTATCGTGTCTATCGCTATTTCCGTTTTACCTGTCTGGCGGTCGCCGATGATGAGCTCACGCTGACCTCTGCCTATCGGTATCATGCTGTCGATAGCCTTGATACCTGTCTGGAGCGGGACGGTAACGCCTCTTCTCTCGATAATGCCGGGAGCATCGGCTTCTATTGGGCGTGTGATTTCGCAGGCAACGGCGCCCTTGCCGTCTATCGGAGAGCCGAGCGCATCGACTACTCTGCCGAGGAGCGCCTCGCCCACGGGAACGGAAACAACTCTGCCTGTGCGCTTTACCGAGGTACCCTCGCGGATATCGTTTTTATCGGAGAGAACGGCTATGGAAACCGTTTCCTCCTCAAGATTCTGCGCCATGCCGAAGCTGCCGTCATCAAACTCCACAAGCTCGCCCGACATACAGTTACGCAGACCGTATACGCGGGCGATACCGTCGCCCACGAGCACTACGGTGCCCGTTTCCGTCATTTCCGCGCGGGAACGGTAATTGCGTATCTGCTCTTTTATGATACTGCTTATTTCAGATGTATTTGCGCTCATTTTTCAATCACTTCCTTTACTTTGCCGAGCCTGCTTCTCAGACTTCCGTCTATTACGGTATCTTCGCCCTTTACGATGATACCGCCGAGAATGGAGGCATCGACGGAATAATGCGCCGAAACCTTTTTGCCGCTCGTTTTTTCAAGCTTTGATATGAGTGCGGATTTTTCGCTCTCCGTCAGCGGAACGGCGCTTATCACCTCCACCTCGGAAACCGAGAGGAAATGCTTATACATGCGCTCGTATTCCTCGGCGCAGTCGAAAAATTCGCTTATGTGCCCCTTTTCACAGAGAAGCCCGACAAAAGAAACCACATATTCGGGAAGCGAGCCGAGCGCTTTTTCGACAAGCGAAGAGCGCAGAGATGCGTTCAGCGCACGGCAGTCGAGTATCTGCATATATTCGGGCTCGCAGCGGAAAATCTCCGACACTGTTTTCAGCGCGTCGGAAAATTCAGCCTCTTGCCTTTTTTCTCTCGCGAGAGAAAAGAGAGCCGCGGCATATTCTTTAGCTGTTTGTGTCATTGTTTTCACCTATTTCGCCTATGAAAGAATCAATAAGCTTGCGATGGTCGTCCTCGTTTATTTCCTTTTCGAGCAACTTGCCCGTCAGAGCAACGGAAACATCGGCAATCTCTTTCTTGATATCCTTTTCGGCACGGCGGCGGCTGAGAGCCGCATCCTCTTCGGCAAGACGGATGATATCATCTGCCTTTTCCTTTGCGTCGGCAACGACCTTTTCGCCGCGGAGCTTCGCGGATTTCTCGGCTTCGCGGATTATACCGTCTGCCGTGTCATCTGCCGTGGCAAGCTTTGCTTCCCATTCGGAGCGGCTGTTTTCGGCATCGCTTTTTGCCTTTGCCGCGTCGTCATACTGCTTGTCCACAGCTGCCTGACGCTTGTCCATCGCCGCTTTGACGGGCTTGAAGAGAAACTTCTTGATTATGAGAAATATTATCAGCAGATTGCATATTGATATGAGCATCTGCCACAGATTCACGGATACTACATCCAGTGACTGTATTGCAAGAATGGTTGTCATGGCTTATTTTCCGATTGTTTTCATAAGCAGGTTTACAAAGAGGTTTGGCGCAACGAAAATGAGAAGTATTCCGATTATCAGACCGTAAATACCTGTCGTTTCCGCGATTGCACAACCCATGAGCATAGTGCTTTTTACGGCACCGGCACTTTCGGGCTGACGACCTATCGCTTCGCACGCTTTTGCCACCGCGTTTCCTTCACCGATACCGGGTCCGATACCTGCGATAAGAGCGAGACCTGCGCCTATTGCACAGCCGCCGAGAATAATACCAATTGCGAGTTCCAACATTTTTAGTTTCCTCCGTATTTTTTATTTTGCTGTTAATTTTTGTTCTTTGAGTTTTCTTTTCTGCTCTTTTTTGAGACGCCGCTTCTCGAAATCATCGGCAGGGAAGCCGCCGGAGATATAAAGCATCGTCAGCATGGCAAAGATAAATGCCTGAAGAAGTCCGCTGAATATATCAAAGTAAAGCGAGAGTATGGCGGGCAGACCTATCTGCAGGAAAGGAATCGTGCCGAGCACTCCCGGGAGCCAGCCCAAGAGCATAGCCGAAAGTTTTTGCAGGAAATAAGCCATGAGTACGGATATGACCGAGCCCGACAGCACATTTCCGAAGTGACGGAATGTCATCGATATCGGCGTTGCCACCTCGCTTATGATATTGAGCGGGGTGAGCGGAATCGGGTCGGCAAAGCTGCCGAGATAATGCAGAAAGCCGCATTTCATTTTATAATGCGTTATCAGCACGAATACGAGAATCGACCAGCCGCCGATGATATTCAAATCCGCAGTCGGCGCATAAAGCCCGACGAGCGTCAGCAGGCTGGAAAATGCCGATATAGCCATGACAGCCGCTACAAACGGAGCGAAATTTGAGAAGTAACCATCCATATTGTCATGAACAAGCCCTTCGCATTTCTCTACGATGTATTCGCAGATAAGCTGTCTTTTCCCGCCCTTGCCGTATTTTATCCCGTGCGTGAGCCAGAGGCACAGCCAGAATATCGCGATGACCACTATCCAAGAATTGACCTGTGATTCCGTTATCGGCAGATTCATGAGAGGCATTTTCAGCGTGAAATAAATTTTCGCGCCTGTCACCTCGATTTCGCTTGATATAGGATTTATGAGCACCTTGAGCACCATGCCGGATACTATGGGCAAGGCTGCCAGCACCAAAAACAATATATCCGTCGCCCTGAAAAGACGACTTTTTTTATCCAATGAAATTTCACCTCTTTTCCGAAAGCGAGCGGAATTATTCTCCGTCGTTTTGAGTGCCGTGCTTTTTGTCGTAAAGCGGGCGGAAAGCTATCGCTATTCTCGGAAATACAAACGGAATGATTACTGCTATCGTATTGAAGCAATCGAGCAAAACGCCGAGCCCGACAAAAACGGCAAGTATGAGCATACGCAGAGTGAGCGAGAGCCGGACGGCATTTCTCACCTGCTTTTCATCTTTTCCGAGTGCGTTCTGAATAGTCAGCCCCATGAAAAAGAAATTTCCGACCGCGGCGATACAGCCCATCAGATTTCCGAGCAGGACAGTATAGTCCCACTTGCCGATAATGAGATAAACCGCCTGCATGATCGCACTGAAAATAAGCGAAAAAACGGCAATATATGCAGTTTCTTTGAGGACGGTCTTGTCGATTTTTTTCATGATTTACGCTTTCCGTTGCCGCCGCGCCGAAGCAGGCTGCGGGCTTACGCACAAAAGAAGTCCAACTAAATGAAGTATAGCATATTTCGGCTCTCAAATCAAGAGATTTTTCAAATTTAATTGTTTGTTTAAAATTTGTTAAAAAGCCGAAAAAGCAGTGCCCAAGCGTGTTTTCAGAGGCGATATACCGCTTTGAAACACTGCGCGAATTGTAAAGAGATAACACTTTTGTCAAACATGAGCAACATCATTTGCTGTAATATGCGCCTTTTTTGCTCCGATATCAGATTCATAAAAAAGTGTTTTCAGGCGGGCGGGACTCGGCGGGAAAGCGTCATATGCGGCTTCGTCGGGCGGGTTGCGATAGCCGATAAGCGCGTCGTTTTTTATATAGAAACCGTCGTATCCTTTCATCGCGCGGCGGCTTATGCCGAGCCTTTGCGGGCTTGCCGCAAGGAATGTATTATTATTCCACACGGCGGAAAAGCGTATGCATTTGCGACATCTGCTGCCTCGCATGCGCATATATGTGAATACTGTGCTCGTATGGCACTCGTTTTCGAAAACATCGCAGAGCAGGGAATGAATCTCCGCTTTTTCTGCCGTCAGTCGTGAGGAAGCTTTCATTTCGGCATAGCGCCGCTCGGCATATCCAGCAAGAGCCATCGCAAACCTTTCGAAAAATCTGTTGATTTCCGTCGGCGCGCCGTCAAGCACGGGGTACTGTATGCGATATGAACACGCCGCAAGCGAGCCGATGAAAAATTTTTCCGTTTTTGTTATGATGCTGTATTTTGCCATATAAATCCTCCGCCGCACAGTTTCTTTTATATTTATATTCGCCATGCCGCGGAAAGTTTAATGCTTCGGGGGAAAAGTATGAAAAAGTGGGGCGTATTGCGCTTTTGGTCACTCAAAAGCGCGAGAAGAAGAAAAGTATCTTTAAGTTTCTTCGCGGGTCGTCGGGGGAATTAAGCAATGCGAAGCGTTGCTTGGCGTCGCCGAGACAGGGGAGCGCCGACCCCTACAGGCTAAAATCTAAGCGCGCAAATAGAGAAAAGATATATGCTCCATCCGCTTTTTCTTTTGCATATGCAGGCACAAAAGAAAAAGCTATCAAAAAGAAAACGCCGATACGAGATTTCGCGCTCTTCGGAGCGCGACAAGGGCAGCCTGCCCTTGACTGCGCAAGCCTTTGAAAAGGCTTGACCTAAACTTTAATAGAAAAAGGCGGGCGAAAACTCTAATTTGGTGCGCGAAAGCTTTAATATGGTAGCGGAAATTTTATAGGCGTGTGCAAAAAGGGAACCCTTTCGGATTCCCTTTGTCTATTCATTTATTCAATGCTTGATATAATAATGAATGCTCATCGCGCCTCTGTTTGCCGCCATATAGAGGTCGCCGACCACGCCGAATATTCTTGTCTTGAATTCGGGAGCGATATAAATATCTTTGAGCGAGAGGCAGTCGGCAGAGAAGAGGTCAAAGCCGATTTCCGTTGTGCCGACAGGCAGAACAACCTTTGTAATCGAAGTGCAACCGTCGAAAACATCGCTTCCGATGCTCTTGAGCGTATCGGGGAATGTGACGGAGGTGAGTTCATGGCAATACTGGAAAACTTTATCCGCAACCTTGACAAGGCTCTTGCCTGTGTCGATTGTTGTCAGCCCGTAGCAGTTCATGAAAGCGGCTTCGCCGATAACAAGCGTATTAGGTGAAAGCTTTATCTCTTTGAGCGCGCGCATGCTGTAAAATGCCTGGTCATCAATATATTTTACGCTGTCGGGTACGATGACCGATGTCACATTATAGCCGAGATAATATCTGTTTCTGTCGAAAAGTTCCTCGGGGTCGGAGACCTCTTCATAAGGGTCCTCCGTGATAACAAGACCGGAATCCCAACCGACGAGTGCTGTTCCGGCGATGCGCACTATTCCGTCCGGAATGGTAACGCTTGTCGAAGATTTTGCCACATATGCGCATATCAGCGTATTTCCTACCGTGAAGAACGAATTTTCATCTTTGTTGTTGAGATAAGCGTTCTTCAAGAAGTTGACCATTGCCTCTGTTTTAAAGAAAGCATATGTGCCGATTTCGACATCATCGGAGGGAAGTTTGATTTCCGCAAGACCGTAGCAATCCATGAAAGCATAGCTTCCTATGCGGGTGAGATTTTTGCACTTTGTCATATCCACATCGGTGAAGATGACATCGCCGCTTATTTCGTCCGATTTCCAGAGCACCGCATTGTAAAAGGCATAATCGCCGATATATTCAAGCGTGCTCGGCAGGGTAATCTCCGTTATCGAGCAGGCATCAAATGCCGAATTGCCGATTCTCTTCACGCCCTCGGGAATGACGAGCTTTTCAATCATTTCCGCCTGCGCATATCCGTAGGAGGTTGCCACGCCGTAGCTGTCAACGCCGCCGTAATATGTGGAGTTGCGGAAAACGCAACCGCCGATTGTCTTTATACCCTTGCCCGAAAGGTCGAGCGCGGATGCCGCGATATTGCATTTGATGAGAACGCCGTCGCCTACGACAACATAATCGTCGGAAAGCTCACTGTACCACGGCGTGCCGTCGAAAGCATATTCGGCGGAATCGGTGAGCGTGGAGGGAACGGAAACATTGTCAAGCTTTCCGCAGTCATAGAATGCATATCTTTCTATCTTGGAAAGACCCTCGGGAAGCGTTATTTTGCGGAGTTCATTGCACTGCCAGAATGCATACGGACCGATTTCCGCAAGCGCGCCGTCTTTTGCGAAATTGACATTTTCAAGAAGCTTGCAACCCGCAAATGTCTGATAATTGAGTCTTGCAAGCGATTTCGGCAGCGTCACATCCGTGAGCAGCCAGCAAGCCTGAAAGGCGCAGTTGCCTATGAAGGAAACATTATCCGGTATAGTAAGCTCGGGAAGTCTTGTGCAGAGTGCAAAGGCATATGAGTCTATAAGCTTCAGTGTGGAGGGCAGAGAAACGCTTTTCAGCCCTGTGCACTGATAGAAAGCTTTCGCGCCGATTTCCTCCAGACCCTCGGGAAGCTCGAGTGTTTTCAGCGATTCGCAATACTGAAAAGCACCGCCGCCGATGGTTTTCAGCCCTTTGCCGAAAGTCACCTTTTCGAGCGATATTGCAGAGTAGAAGGCGCCCTCGTTTATTTTGACTATGCCGTCATGCAGTACGACTTCTTTTATTTCCGTGTCGCCGGAAAAAGCACCCTCACCTATTTCGGTTATACCGTCCGGTACGACGAAAACACCGTTTTTATCCGATTGTCCTTTACAATTTTTGAGAACGGTACCGTCAACCTCATAGACTTTTTCTATTTTTGAGCCTGTAGTCGTCTGCTCGGGCGGATTTACTACAGTTCCGCAGGCGCAGAGCGCGATACAAGCCGCTGTGGCAAGAAACACTGCCAATATTTTTTTCATATGAGTCCCCCATCAGGATTTATTTATATAAATAATATCCCATTTTGCCTCTTGTGTCAATAATTCTGCCGATAAGTTCACATTATATTAAAAAAACGCCTTTTTTGCGCCTTGATAATGATATAAAAACAGCCGCCTTCGCTTTTGGAAATACGAAATCGCTTTCTTCGGCGCAGGCGGCATAAGGCAGAAATAAGGGCAGATTTTGCCTTCACGGCATATGGGAAATTGAGCGGACAGACTGCTTTTTCCGGCGATGTCAAGCCTCGAGCTGTCTGCCGAGAAAGCCTGCCGCCGTCTGGATAAGCTTTGTTTCGGTTTCCGTGGCGGCATTGTCTTTTCCGGATTCGGCATTTGCAAGCGCCGCAACACAGCCGATAACATCACCCTCGGCAAAGATAGGCATGGCACATGAAATATACCAGCCGCGGCTTTCTTCCGTCAGATAAATTTTCTCCTTAGTCGGTGCATGCGTATAAAGACTTCTGTTTTCGATAATTTTTTCTGCTTCTTCTGAATTTTTCTTGTCGAGAAATTCCTTTTTCGATATTCCCGCGCAGGCGATAACGCAATCCTTATCGCAGACGGCTACGGGGAAATTGCAGGTCTTATAAAGCGTTTCCGCATAGCTTGCCGCAAAATCCATCAGTTCGCCTATCGGTGAATATTTTTTGAAGATAACTTCGCCTTCGCGGTCGGTATATATTTCGAGAGGGTCGCCGCCACTGATAACATTGACACGAAAAACCTTATCAGCTTGGTTTTTTGCTGATTGAACCACCACAGAGTTGTATTTTTCTGTGGTTCTTTCGATATTCTCCGTGTCCCCGTTAAAATTTGCGATTGCCTCCTCCTGTACCTCATCGTCACAGCGCAGGAGCGCGTCCACATCACCACGCAGCTTGATTTCGATGCGGTTTTCATATACGATGATGCGGTCAACAATCAGCCCGATGTCGCGCTTGTCCAGCTTTTCTTTGCTCAGAATATCGTGGAAGATCTCCAGCACCGTTTTTGCATGGCGGTTGGCTCTGATGATGGTATTTCTCGTATCTGCCGTCATGGCGATCTGATTTTCCAACCCGTGAATCCGGTTGGCGCTTTCCTCAATCAGCGCGTCGTAGGTTTCCATGATGACGTCCTCGTTTCCCTTTGCGCGGGAGAGGTCGCGGGATTTTTGCCGCATCAGGATTTTGAGCGAATCCTTTTCCTGCTCGATGAGCTTTGAAAGCTCCTCCGCGGCTTTGGCGCTGTCCTTCACCGCATTCGGCTCAAAGCTGATTTCGGTTTCCAGCTGTTTTATCATTTTTTCGGAATTCTCGCAGACCTTGGTGATGTACCGTTTCAGCTCACGGTCAAGCACATCCACGCGGATGTGATGCGTCGTGCATCCAGCTTTGCCGCGCGTGTGATAGGTTCCGCAGATGTAAGCGTCGGCAAGGTCGGGACGGCTACGCGAGAACATCGGCGAGCCGCAGTCACCGCAGAAGAGGTAGCCGGAGTAGTTGTTGGCGTACTTCTTCTGACCGCGGTAGTGGGTGGTCGTGCGTTGCTTCAACAGCTCCTGAGCGACGGCAAAGGTGCGGTAGTCAACAATCGGCTCGTGATGGTTTTCAAACACGATATGCTGGCTTTCGTCGAGCGGCACATCGTTTCCGTTTATCTTTTTCCGCTTGAATTTGTGCTGACGCAGTGTGCCGATATAAAAGTCGTTGCAGAGAATTTCGGAGACGGTCACGATGCTCCATGTTTCCTTTACCTTGCCTTTGTACTCGTCGCCCTGCGCTTCCTTGCGTGCTTTTTCCCGCATTCGCGGCGTGGGGATATGCTCGTCTGTCAGATGGTTTGCAATCTTTTTATAGCCCCAGCCGTCGATATAATAGTTGAATATGCGCCGCACTACCTCGGCGGACGGCTCGTCGACCTCAAAGGTCATTTTCTTGGAGTTGGTGATGACATAGCCGAAGGGAACCGAACATATCCACTCGCCCTTTGACTGCCGTGAGGCAATGACGTCGGACACCTTGCGGCTCGTGTCTGTGACGGGCATTTCGTTGACGAAGAAGTAGAGCTTGATCTTCATCCAGTCGTCGATGTGATCCTGATAATAATCCACCCCGTCGCCGATGGCAATGATGCGGATATCGCGCTCGGCAAGATCCTCAAATTCGGCAAGACCTTTGCCGGTTCTTCGCGAGAAACGGCTCAGGTCCTTGATGATAAGTATATCGTATTCGCGCTGCATGAGCTTTTCGCGCATACGCATGTAATCGGGGCGTTGCTCGAAGGTGTAGCCCGATTTGTCGCGATCCTCAAAGTAATCGACCGTGCTTGTCGGAAAGTGCAGACGGCAGTATTCGTCTATGATTGCCTTCTGGTTTTCGATACTCGTGTTATCGCGGTCAAGCTCCAGGTCTACGGAGATTCGCGTGTACGCGGCAATGCGGAACCTTTCAACCATATTGATAATCACTCCTTTGATGTATTGCTGATAACATTGTATCACAAAACCCGCCCGCTGTCAATGAGATATTTGCAAAGACATGAATTGTTATCATTTGCCGTGGAATTTTGAAATTAACAAGGCGCGGTTCGCCGGTTTGTTTCAATAAAACACGATTTTTTGAAATAAAGAAGTTTATGATTTCAACTTTTGCTGACTTTTGAGGTCAACGTGCTATAATAAGCGTAGCATTTTCAATGCTGTAATTCAAAATCTCACGGAATGAATATTCAAAATTATACCGAATGAAATTTCAAAATTTCTCGGAATAGGCTTGCAAAATATCAAGGAATGGGTTATAATATATGTGAAAAACAATCCGGAGGTATTTTGTTATGAAAAAAATCGCTGAACCATCGAAATACAAGCCGCGTGTTATCGACAGCGCAGTTTGCAGATATTTGTCCGCCTTCGGCGCGGTGTGTATCGAAGGTCCCAAATGGTGCGGGAAAACATGGACTTCTTCATTTCATAGCAAAAGTGAGTTTTTAATCGGTGATCCTGCAAACAATTTTCAGAACCGTGCATTGGCGGAAATGTCTCCGTCCATTGTTCTGGAAGGCGAAACGCCGCGTCTGCTTGACGAGTGGCAGGAGGTTCCCTCAATCTGGGATGCAGTTCGGTACACGGTTGACGGTCGGGCGGAAAAGGGGCAGTTTATTCTGACCGGCTCCTCCACACCAAAACGCAAGGGGGTTCTTCACAGCGGTGCCGGCAGAATCGGAAGATTGCGCATGCGCACCATGTCTCTTTATGAGTCCGGTGAATCCGGGGGCGTTGTTTCATTGGAAGAGCTCTGCAATGGCAAGATTACCCCGGCAATGACAGGCGAGGTCAGTCTGCGTGACCTTGCATATTATACGGTACGCGGAGGATGGCCCGGGAACTTGAATGTTACGCCGGAAAATGCTTCGCTGTTGCCGCAATCCTATCTTGATGCCATACTTGACGATGATTCACAGAGCATTGACGGCAAAAAATATGATGTGGCAAAAATGCGTCTTCTTCTGCGCTCCCTTGCCCGCAACGAAAGCACAACGGCTACCAAGAAAAAACTGCTGAACGATATCCGCGAATTTGATGATGAAGCAATCGATATGGACACGATAGCCACGTATCTGGATGTTTTCAACCGTCTTTTTCTGCTTGACAATCAACTTCCTTTTTCTGCAAATATCCGTTCTTCCGTTCGCGTGAAGCAAGCCGAAAAAAGACATTTCTGCGATCCCGCGCTTGCCTGTGCCTTGCTGAAAGCCACTCCGGATAAGCTGATCGGCGACCTTGAAACCTTTGGATTTCTGTTTGAAGCTCTGGTGGAACGCGATCTGAAGATTTATGCCGAGTCGTTCGGGGCGAACCTGTATCATTATCAGGACTACAACAACAAGGAAATTGACGCGGTGGTTGAATTGAAGGACGGAAAATGGTGCGCGTTTGAGATAAAGCTCGGTGCCAACCAAATCGATAAAGCCGCAACAGAACTTGTTGCACTTCGCAACGATATTGAGAAGAACGGAGGCGTGGCTCCGTCGGTTCTTTGCGTCATCTGCGGGCTCTCCAATGCGGCATATGTCCGCCCGGACGGTGTTTTTGTCGTCTCGATTACGGCTCTGAAAAACTGAAACCGGCGGAATTTTGAGCACAAAAAGGTATGCAACAGGGCAGAAGGCATTGCGCCTCCTGCCCCGTTTTTTACGCCTGAACCTGCTCTGTCGCAGGTTCGGCTTTCATCTGAAGCTCAAGATTGTGGCGGAGGAGCAGGACGGTATCCGGTAACAGCTCCCGGTCGCCCGATTCAAACACCGACACAAAATACTTGTGCTTCGCAAATTGCCGGTAATACGGCTCAAGCGAGCGACGGAAGCTTTCGTCCCGCGCCTCGCTTCCGGTGAGCCATATATCGACCGTTTTGCTGTCATGATGAATGTTCATCTCCATATGACCCACCTCATTTCTTCATTTTTTTGCGTGAACGCGCCCGTCTTTTTTCGCGGCTTTGCGTTTGCGGGAAAGAATAAGTTCAATCGTTCCTCCGAAAAGGCAGATTTGCCCGCGCCGGATGCTATGTCCGACAGCATATTCCGACCGTCTGTCCGGCAGTGCCTTTATGTACGCAAACCCGCATTTTTTATGTGCCGCATCACCCCTTTCATTATTGCCGGAGATAAAAGAGAAAATTCAGACTACATTGTCATTCCGAAGTCTTCGTTTTCATCCTCGTCTTCTTCAATATCTCCGTCCTCATCTTGCCCGAGTCCGATTGCCATGCCGGCAATAACTCCGGCGGCAATGCCGAGAGCGGTTCCTGTATTTCTTGCTTCTCGCTCCCGCTTTTCTTCCTCGGATTCATCGCCGTCTTCAAGAATATCCGTCAGGCTTTCAAGCCCACGTATGCCCATAAGAGCAAGGTCAGTATCATCGGAATTGCCGCGTACGCCATGCGAAGCCACCACAGTGCGTCGTCCCGTATGCTTCTTCTGCAGATAAGTTTCGAGGCTTTTTCGCTCGCTTTCCCAACCTGTTCGGAGGCGTCCTCCGAAATCTTCCGTATCGCTGCCGCTGTCGCCTCGTTCTGCGCCTGTATCGCCTTCGTAATCTGTTCGGTATACTTGCCTGCCTCCGCCGCAAAAGCCGTCCTCTGCGCCGTCAGCTCGGCTGAAAGCTCCTCCAAACGGCTCACCGAAGCGATCAGCTCGTCCCACTCCGCGACGCTGATCTGCACCGTCGGTATTTCTTCTTCCGTCTGCATTTCCGCCTGAATTTGCGGCGGAATATTCTTTGCTTTGAGCTTGTCCATATAGCTCTTCCCGGATTCTGAATTCATGCTCCATGTTCTCCTTTCGGTATTTTTCATCAAATAAACTCTTGTCACGCACGCGCTTTTCCGTTCCGTCCCTGCCGCGGAGGATGTAGGTGATGTACTTTCTCTCGGGAGTCCATACCATTTCATAACCGTACTTTTTCATTTCACTTTGAAACTCGTTCCGCGTTTTTGCCTTTGTCATACAGAAATCAATCGTTGCGCAGAGTGCCATTTTCATGCTGTTGCCGTTCAGTGCCGCGCGATATTCCTTCGGCTTCATGCGTTGGGATTTAACGTTCGGATCGTATTCCCGAAGTACTTTCAGCCCGTGAGCCTGACAGATTTCATCGCTCGCTTTTCGCAAATCGGCAAGGAAAAATTTATTGTAATGCAGTTTCCGACCGTCAACAAGGTCATAGGTGCATACGACAATGTGATTGTGCAGATGCTCGCGGTCGATATGCGTGGCGATGATTGCTTCACGGTTGCCGAAGCTTTTGATAAGCTCCACCCCGATTTCGTTGACCTCCTGCGGAGAAATATTCTCTCCGGGCATAAAAGACTGCACGAAATGATAGAAACGAACGCCGCCCGCCGCATGACCGAACACCTTTTGAGTGGCGAGGAACGATTCGTTTGCCATCTCGGGAATGCAGTTGTAGCCGGAAATATACGCAAGCTGTTCGCCCTCGTCAAAGGTTTTTGACGGTTGCATACAGTAATCAAGCACACCTTTCTGTGCGCTCGGCGTCTGTACTTTTTCCGGAATGCTTTCAACAACCGCCATGATTTTGCCCTCCGAGTGCTGCAAGAATTTTTCTGTAAACCGAAAGAAGCTGTGAAAGATCGGCAGAAGAAAAACGATTCTGATGTGCCAGCCGCGTGAGCTGATTGAGATTGTTGCCCTGATATTTCAGTTCACGGTTCAGCTCCCGCAGCTCTTCATTGACAATAATCTTCCCGTCACGGCACATTTTGAGAATGAAATCGCGCATGGAAGGTGAGACGGCTTCGTACATTTTCTTCTGCAACTCCATTTTTTCTTCCGCTGTGAGGCGAATGGTCAGGGTTTCTGTTTGTTTTCTGCTCAACGGTTTCTCCTTTCGCACATGTTTTTTTGCTGTTGCTTCTCTGATTCGGTTCTTTTGGATTACCTTTTCTTTTCGCAAAGAAAAGGTAAGTGGGTTCGGGCTTCTGCCCGATTGTGTGCGGGAAGTGTGCCGCCGAAAGGCGGTGGACATCCACGCGCTATGCTTGCCACAACCCCGGACGCAGAGCGCCGGGAATAAGTGCAGAAGAAAAAACCGCGAATTAGCCTATATAACTTATTGTTCTCTTCTGCATATAAGATATATGGTTAAGATTTCTTGTTAGCACCACCATTTCAGACACCACCCGGTCACATTTTCAGCCGATACACGTTGGAGCCGTAATCGCCCGCATTCGTGTATCGGTGAAATTTTTCAATCAGGTCTTTTTCGAGAAGAGATTTAATTGCCTTGTCCACGGTTTCCTCTTTCCTGATTCCGCACCCGTTTGCGATATCTCTCCGGGAAGGAAAAGCCACATTGCTTTCACGGTTCATACGACGACAAAGAAAACAATAGACGGCGATGTCCCGCGGTTTCAGACCGTATTCAAAGATTCTGTTGTCAACCATAAAGAAGTTTTTTCGCTTGCCCGCCATATTGTTCTCCTTTCTCGTTGTGTATTTGATATTATACTACAAGAATATTGTGTTGTCAATAGCTGCGCACAAAATAATTGTATTTGTTCTTGACAACTACAATGAGATGTGGTATACTGTATGCGTAATAAAATTCGGAGGAATTCGGTATGAGCGTAATAGGCGAACAGATTAAAAAATACAGAGGTATCCGCGGCATGACGCAACAGGAGATTGCCGATGCGCTCGGCGAAAGCTCCGGCAGGGTGATATACAACTGGGAAAAGGGAATCGGTCGCCCCGATTGTGACAAGCTGGCGAAGCTCTGTAACCTTCTCGGTGTATCCGCAGACGAGATGATCGGTTGCAGGTCGATGTCGGAACGTCCTACGGCTGCCGAATGGGAGACGATAAAAAAATACCGCGTCCTTGACGAACACGGTAAAGAAATCGTGAATTATCTTATTGACAGCGAGTACAGGCGAGTAGCCGCAACCGTCAGGAAAGCCAAGTGCCGTATGCTGAGAATGGATTATTACACGCTTCCGGCTTCCGCAGGTACGGGCAATATTCTTGACAGCGAGATTGCCGAAGAGATTCTTGTTCCCGAATCCAAGGAAGCGGAGAAGGCGGACTTCGTGATTTCTGTTGGCGGCGACAGCATGGAGCCGACCTACCATGACGGAGACAAGGTGTTTGTTGAAAAATGCGACTCCGTCGATGCCGGCGAGATCGGTATCTTCGTTGTCAACGGCGATGTCTTCATCAAGGAGCGCGGGAACGGTTGCCTGATCTCGCATAACGAAAAGTATAAGCCCATACGCCTCTCCGAGCATGACAGCGTGTTCTGCTGCGGAAGAGTTTTGGGGAGGGTATAATAATGAATAAGAAAAGGCGGCCTTTCCGTGTAATCGGAAAGACCGCTTTTGCCATATTATGGATGATTACAAAAATAAAGAATGGCAGAAAGTTGTAAGCTAAGATACAACTATGCTTTTATATTATCCAGTTAGTGTGCGAAAAAAGTTTATCCCTGATTTACGGATAATATAACTATGCTTAAAAACTATGCTTAAAAAGTATTGACATGTCGAGTGCCTTATGATATAATAAAACTATGTATAGACGAAGGTGTAAATCGACTTTGGAGGACAAATTATGACCGCGAATGCATAATATTTTTCACATGTTGCACACGCGGTCAATGGCGAACTTTGCTTATGATTTTGCAATGTCTGCAACAGTGTTCTGCACATTCTATTCGTCACCTCCGCAGTGTTTTTCGGATGTTTCTCATAGAAAATGATTTTTGAAAGTTGGTTTCAACGAAAATGTATAGGCATTTTTTTAAACGGTTGATTGATATAGTGTTGTCTTTCATCGGGATCGTTGTCTTGGCTTTGCCGATGATTGTCTTCGCATTTATCATAAAAGCAGAGGATCCGGGTCCCGTATTTTTCAGACAAAAGAGAATCGGTATACATAAAACGCAGTTCGGTTTGCTCAAATTCCGAAGTATGAAAATGTCTACACCGCATGATATGCCGACGCATATGCTTGAAAATCCGGAGCAGTATATACTTAAATGCGGGCGGTGGATGCGAAAAATGAGTATAGACGAATTGCCGCAACTTTTCAATATTTTCACGGGCAAAATGAGCATCATCGGGGAGAGAGATATAATAGAGGCAACCAAGAAAAACATAGATTTTTCAAGGGTTGTCGGGTTAATTCGGTTTCGCTATAAGGTTTTATGCGGGGCATGAAAAGGTAAATGACAGCCTTTGAAACAATCAAAATGGCTTCTTGATAGCTTATTTTGCCCCAATCAATAAGCACACAAAATTTTATAGGGAGGTTGAATTAGCCGGGGATGAGTAATCATCATCGGATGATTGTCGTGCCAAAAATATACGACTGTATAAACATAAGTTACAAAACGCCAATAAATTTTTCGGGGAGGAGCGGGAACTTACTTCTCTTAAAAAGCATGAATTGGTTTTATGGGGAGAAGAAATATGCGAAAGCAAAATAACGTTTCAATCGACAAGAAGAATCGTTCTTCATTTGAAGATTTTCATATGGCATCGGTTTTTTTGGCGCTATACGATATAGTTGTGTCGTCGGGAGCATATCTCGCTGCGCTCTGGATTCGGTTTGACTGTAAATATACGCAGATACCGCATGAATACTTCGCGGCATGGCTCAAATTTATGCCGTTATATGCGTTTGCCTGTGTTTTTGTTTTTTGGCTTTTCAAGTTGTATCAAAGCGTTTGGAAGTATGCAAGCTTTTCAGAACTCGCGAGAACGACAGTTGCATCGTTGATACTTGGTATATTTCATACAGTAGCCATAACCCTTTTGTTCGAACGTATGCCCATTGTCTATTATGCCGGCGGAATTGCAATTCAATTCATGCTTTCATTGGCAGCGCGTTTTGCATATCGTTTCATTCACTTGGAGCGAAACAGAATGTCGTGGAGACAAACCGACAATACGGCAAGCCGAGTTATGCTGATCGGCGCGGGTTCGGCAGGGCGAATGATCCTGCGTGATCTCCAGAACGCAAAAGAAGTACATGACCGCGTGTGCTGTATCATTGACGATGACAAAAACAAACGCGGTTGCTTTATTGACGGTGTTCCGATCGTCGGCGGCAGAGAAGATATTCTGCTGAATGTCGAAAAATACAGAATCGAAAAGATTTTCCTCGCCATTCCGAGTGCAACTGCAGAGGAGCGCAGAGACGTTCTCAATATCTGTAAGGAAACGACCTGCGAACTGAAAAATCTTCCCGGTATGTATCAGTTTGTGACCGGAAATGTAATGGCAAGTCAGATGAAAGATGTTGCCGTGGAAGATTTGCTCGGGCGCGCCCCCGTTAAAGTCGATATGAAGGAAATCTACGACTTTATAAAAGGAAAAACAATTCTTGTCACGGGCGGCGGAGGTTCAATCGGCAGTGAGCTGTGCCGTCAGATTGCGTCCCATGAGCCGAAGCAACTTATCATCTTTGATATTTACGAAAACAATGCTCACGCCATTCAGTTGGAGCTGAGAGACAAATATCCGAATCTGAATTTGGAAGTCCTCATCGGTTCGGTGCGCGACAGCCGCCGGATCAATCAGGTCTTTGAAAAGTACAAGCCCGACGTTGTATATCACGCAGCGGCGCATAAGCACGTTCCTCTTATGGAGGACAGCCCGTGCGAGTCAATCAAAAATAACGCTATCGGTACGTATAAAACTGCCTATGCCGCAATGACAAACGGCTGCAAACGCTTTGTTCTGATTTCCACCGATAAGGCGGTTAACCCCACTAATATCATGGGCGCATCAAAACGCCTGTGCGAGATGATAATACAGTTGTTTGACCGCAAAATCCGCGACAAAAAAGCGTATGAATTGCTTCCGCTTCATGTTCACAGCGATGATGAGGACGGCAGTATGCGCGATATTGCGAAGATTGCAAAAAACGCAAAAACCGAATTTGTTGCAGTACGCTTCGGCAACGTTCTCGGAAGCAACGGCTCTGTCGTGCCGCGTTTCAAGGAGCAGATCGCCAAAGGCGGTCCTGTAACGGTCACGCATCCCGATATAATCCGCTATTTCATGACAATCCCCGAAGCCGCGTCGCTCGTTTTGCAGGCAGGTACTTATGCAAAAGGCGGAGAAATTTTTGTGCTTGATATGGGTTCGCCCGTGAAGATCGACACGCTCGCAAGAAATTTAATCAAGCTGTCTGGCCTGCGTCCAGATATAGATATCAAAATCGAGTATACAGGACTTCGTCCCGGAGAAAAGCTGTATGAAGAAAAGTTGATGTCCGAAGAAGGTATGCGCACAACTCCGAACAAGCTGATACATATCGGCAGTCCCATTCCATTTGACGCAGATACATTCCTCGGACAGCTCCAAATGCTCATGGAAGCGGCATACGCCGGAAAAGAAAACGAAATCCGCACATTGGTGGAAGGTGTCGTCACAACCTATCACCCTGCCGGAAAACACGGCTCGGAATATAAGGGCGAGACTTTTGAGGAACAAATGGAGCTTGTCGAGAGCAAAGAGCACGAGAAAGAAAAGAGCCTTGCGGCAGTATAAAATTTGTGGAGGAAATTATGGGATTTATACCTTTTGAAAAGAAAGTATGGCTCGCTACGCCGACAATGCATGGCGAGGAGCTGAAATATATGACCGAGGCGTATGAGACGAATTGGATGTCCACGGTCGGCGCAAACATCAACGAAGTAGAGCGCATTGCTGCCGAGAAAGCCGGGATGAAATATGCGGTGGGGCTTTCGTGCTGTACGGCAGCACTTCATCTTTGTGTGAAATCCGCAGGAGAAAGATTGTACGGAAAGCCTGCCATCAGCCACGGCGCATTGGAGGGCAAGCGCGTATTCTGCTCGGATATGACTTTTGATGCGACGCTCAATCCCGTTGTTTACGAGGGCGGCATTCCGGTGTTTATCGACACCGAGGCGGATAGCTGGAACATGGATCCCGTCGCGCTCGAAAAGGCGTTTGAAATGTATCCCGATGTCAAGCTTGTGGTTTGCGCCGAACTGTACGGTTTTCCCGGACGCATTGATTTAATCAAGCAGATTTGCGAAAAGCACGGTGCGCTCTTAATTGAAGATGCCGCCGAAGCAATGGGCGCAACACTGAATGGCAAACAGTGCGGTTCGTTCGGAGATTATTCGGCAATCAGTTACAACGGCAATAAGATCATCACGGGTTCCGCCGGTGGTTGCTTACTTACCAACGACATTGAGGTGGCAAACAAGGTGCGCAAGTGGTCAACACAGGCACGTGAAAATGCCCCGTGGTATCAGCATGAAGAAGTCGGATACAACTACCGCATGAGCAATGTGGTCGCCGGTGTAATCCGCGGACAGTATCCACATCTGGGAGAACATATTGCACAGAAAAAAGCGATTTATGAGTGTTATCGTGATGGGCTGAAAGATCTGCCTGTTCACATGAATCCGATTATCGACGGCGCTGTGCCAAATTATTGGCTGTCCGCTTTGATTATTGACAAGGAATATATGTGCAAGCAGGTCAGAGACGATTCCAAGGCACTCTACATAAAAGAAAAAGGCAAGACTTGTCCGACGGAAATTTTAGAGACACTTGCAAGTCTTAACGCCGAGGGCAGACCGATATGGAAGCCCATGCATATGCAGCCGATGTACCGTATGCATGAAGCGGTTGGGAGAGAAGGTACGCTCCGTTGCCGCACGAATGCTTATATTGCAGGCGGTGCAACCGACATTGGTGCGGATATTTTTGAACGCGGCTGCTGTCTGCCGAGCGATAACAAGATGACTGAGGAAGATCAGGCAAAGGTGATTGAGATAATCAAGAGTTGCTTCAATTAAATTTGTCAAGGGGTTACATATATGTATGCGAAGTTTTGGAAAAGATTTTTTGATTTCACACTGTCTTTGCTTGCACTGATTGTGCTGTCACCTGTCCTTTTGGTCTTAATCATAGTCGGTGCGATTGCTATGAGAGGAAATCCATTCTTTGTGCAACCCCGTCCTGGGAAGAAAGGTAAGGATGGACGCGAAAAAATCTTTTATCTGATCAAGCTGCGTTCAATGAGTAACAAACGCGGGACAAACGGAGAACTTCTCCCTGACGACCAGCGTCTCGGACATTACGGAGCGTTTTTACGCAGTACTTCTCTTGACGAACTGCCGTCTTTGGTCAATATAGTTCTTGGACAGTTAGCTATAGTCGGTCCGAGACCGTTTTTGGTTCGGGATTGCGTATTCTTGACCGACGAACAACGCCGCCGCCATGATGTGTGCCCCGGTCTTACAGGGCTTGCGCAGGTGAATGGGCGGAACAACATCACATGGGAGCAGAAGTTTGAATACGATCTGCTGTATATCGACAGAGGTATTACCTTCCTTGGTGATTTGAAAATTATCATTCAGACAGTAGGCAAAGTCCTGAAAAGAAGCGATACGGTTCGCGAAGGCACGGTGTCGGATATGGATTACGGTGACTGGCTTATGATGGAAGGCAAAGTTGATCAGGCTACATATGATGAAAAGCAAAAAGAAGCAAGGGAACTCTTGAATGTGTAGAAAAGGAAGCGAGCATATATGAAAAAAACTTTATGGCAAAAGGTGAAAGCTTTCTTTCGCAAGTGGATGAGCGCAAAAATCATTCCTCATATGGTTCTGAACGGGTGGCGCATTTTCTTCTATCGGCTTTGCGGTTATAACATAGGAAAAAATGTATTTATCGGTATGAGATGCTATCTGGATGATCTGGAACCGCATATGTTTACTGTTGAAGATGACTGTATCATTTCCTATGGCGTGTTTTTTGCCTGTCACGGTCGGAATCAGCAACACACCCCGATTACGATAAAGAAAGGCGCATATATCGGAATGCGGGCGAATGTCATATCCGGAAAGACCGGTGTTACGATCGGTGAAAATGCCGTGATTGGTGCATGTACATTGGTCAATAAGGACATTCCTAATGGGGCAACTGCCGTTGGTGTACCGTGCAGAATTCTCGGGAACGGAGAAGAAAAATGAACGAATTGGTTTCCATCATTATGCCGTCGTACAACACGGCAAAATTTATATCCGAAACGATAGAATCTGTATTGGCGCAAACTTATCCGAATTGGGAATTGATCATTGTGGATGATTGCTCAACCGATGATACTGATGCGGTTGTTTGCCCCTATCTTGTGGATGATCGGATTCGTTACATAAAAAACGAAAAAAACAGCGGAGCGGCGGTATCCAGAAACCGCGCATTGCGTGAAGCAAAAGGAAAATGGGTTGCGTTTCTTGACAGTGATGATTTGTGGTTTCCGGAAAAGTTGGAAAAACAAATTTCATTTATGAAGAAAAATGACTACCACTTTTCCTATACGAACTATATTGAAATAGATGAAACCACCAATCCGAACGGGCGGAGCGTGACAGGACCGAAGAAAGTCACCCGACATGGCATGTATAATTATTGTTGGATGGGATGCCTGACGGTGATGTATGACGCGGAAACCATTGGGTTAATTCAGATTGCGGACATCAAAAAGAACAACGACTATGCTATGTGGCTGAAAGCATGTAAAAAGGCGGATTGCTATCTTTTGGATGAGGTGCTCGCAAAGTACAGAAAACGGAGCGGTTCCATCAGCAATCACGGATACACAAAACTGATTAAATGGCACTATAAACTGTATCGGGAGGCGGAAAAGAGAAGTCCGCTTGTTTCTGTCGCTCTTACTCTCAGGAATCTGTTCTGGGGTGTTCTGAAAAAAATCAGATATGTAAAGGGGTGACTTTATGTCGGCAAAGGTAAGCGTACTCGGACACTTTGGTGGGGGAGAAACCCTTCTGAACGGACAAACGGTAAAAACCAAAATCATCACCGAAGAATTGCAAAGAAGCTTCGGGCGGGAACAGGTTTTAAATTTTGATACGCATGGGGGATGGAAAACGCTTGTAAAAGCACCGTTCCAAACAGTTTCCGCACTGAAAAACAGTAGAAATATTCTGATTTTTCCGGCGCAAAACGGATTGAGGATATACGCACCCCTGTTATCTTTTTTTCGGCATTTTTTCAAAGGCAGAAAATTGCATTACGTTGTGATCGGCGGTTGGCTTCCGCAGTTTTTGACGAAACGAAAGGGGCTTGCGAAAGCTCTGAAAAATTTCGACGGAATCTATGTGGAAACAGGCACCATGAAAAGCGCATTGGATGCCCGCGGCTTTGAAAATGTGTTCGTTATGCCGAATTGCAAAAAGCTGAGGGTGCTTTCTGAAAATGAACTCGTTTATCCGCAAGGCGTGCCGTATAAGCTTTGCACTTTTTCTCGCGTAATGAGAGAAAAGGGCATTGAAACAGCGATGAATGTGATTAAGAAAGTAAACAATCAGCTTGGATATTTAGCATATTCGTTGGATATTTACGGTCAAGTAGATACTACGCAAACAGAGTGGTTTGAAAGCTTGAAGAAGTGTTTTCCGGAAGGCGTGCGATATTGCGGTTGTGTGGATGCAGATAAAAGCGTAGAAATATTGCAACCGTATTTTGCATTGCTTTTTCCTACCCATTTTTATACTGAGGGAATTCCCGGCACAATCATTGACGCATATGCAGCGGGTATTCCTGTCATTTCTGCAAAATGGGAAAGCTATTCTGACGTTGTGGATGAAGGTGTGACTGGTATCGGTTATGAGTTTGATAACGAGAATGAATTTGAAAATGTCTTGTTAGGCATTGCACATGATCCACAAATGCTGCTTGACATGAAAGCCAACTGTACAAAAAAAGCTAAGGATTATATGCCCGAAGCTGCAATCCAAATTATTACAGAAAAATTCGGGGGGGGGAGTATAACCTCTATCCCTTGAGACTTTGTACATTTTCGCGTGTTATGCAAGAAAAAGGAATTGCAGATGCTGTTAAGACGGTGATCGAAGTTAATCAAAGTTTGGGGCGCACTGTATTTTCTTTGGATATATACGGTCAGGTGGATGAAAACCAGACTGATTGGTTTGAGGAATTGCGGAAAATCTTTCCGGATTACATTCGTTACGGTGGTTTGATACCGTTTGATCGAAGTGTGGAGACGCTGAAAGAATACTTTGCGTTGTTGTTTCCCACGTATTACGAGGGGGAAGGTTTTGCGGGTACACTCATTGATGCGTATTCTGCGGGCGTTCCGGTGATTGCAAGTGATTGGAAATACAATACGGAACTTGTGAACGAAAATGTCGGGTATGTCTATAAAACGCGGGACAATGCTGCGCTTGCAGAGTTGCTGAGCGCAGTGGCGGCAGATCCGACTATGATACTGAAAAAGAAAAAGTCTTGTTTATATGAGGCTGAGAAATATAAGATTGAGAAGGCGGTCGGCGTATTGCTTGATCGGATAGAAGGTAATTGATTATGGGGGTCTCCCTTTACAAAATCAAAAAGTGGTATAGGATGCTTACAGGAAAAAGTATTTCTCATGTGAACCAAGGCGTAGGAACCTGCTATTCCAAAACCGAGGTGGCAGGATATTACAACGACTTAACCGAAAAAGTGACGCGGGATAATCCAGATATACTTGTTCCAAAGTATCACGTAGATACAGGGGAAGAAATATATTTTTCCATCGGAATTTTTCAATATGGGTTGGCTGCTTATGACCTGTATCTGAAATCGGGCGAGGATACATACAAAAAGAAACTTCTTGCCTGTGCCGATTGGGCAGTAGATAATCAGCAGGAGGATGGGGGCTGGGTGACGTTTGTTTACAAGAATCCGGAGCATCCCTATTCATCCATGGCACAGGGAGAGGGAATTTCCCTGCTCATCCGCGCACATATTGTGACCCGGGAGGAAAAATATATCCGTGCTGCGAACAGGGCGAAGAATTTTATGCTGAAACCGATTCCGGATGGTGGCACGACCGGATATGAAAACGGAGATGTGCTTCTTTATGAAGCAACCTGCAATCCCGTTATATTGAACGGATGGATTTTTTCACTGTGGGGACTGTATGACTATGTCAAATATACGGACGACGGGAGTGCAAAGGATGTTCTCGCAGCCACGCTTGCGTCGTTGAAAAAGCGGCTTCCGAATTTTGATATGAAATATTGGAGCAGATATGAAGACGGAAAGCGCATTTGCAGTCCGTTCTATCACAAGCTTCATATCGCACAGCTCAGAGTGATGTATGATCTTTTCGGAGAGGAAATCTATAAGGAATATGCTGATAAATGGGAAAGCTATCAAAAGAGCTTTTGGAAGCCGAAGAGGGCGTTTGTGAAAAAAGCATTGCAAAAAATATCGGAATGAGGAGAAAATATGGTTGTATACGTATCACCGGCAGAATTGAACGGGGGAATCCTGCAATTTTCAACATCAATTGCACGAGAAACTAAGGCATTGACAGATTGCAGGTTGTTCTTGCCGGATGTCGTTGAGGAAAGTTTATATCGGGATATCGCGGACTGCGTCGTTCCTTATGTCAAAGCAAAGACGTTGAAGGGCAACAGCAAGGAGATTCTTTGTGTTGCAGAACAAATCATGTCGCTTTTGCCGGATGTCGTAATTTTTACGGAAGACTCTATTCTGATGCAACAACTCAATAAGATTTTGAATCAAAACGCGGTCAGAACCGCGATGGTGGTTCATGATGTACAGCATCATCCGTACCGGAAAATGGGGGCAAGAAGAATTTTGGTCGATGTTCTTCGTAGGCGAATGACCCGGAAAACCATAAAATGTACTGATAAAATCATTTTGCTTTCCGCTAATTCCGAGGAGGCGTTCCGAAAGGAATACGGGGCGAAGAATACGGTGGTGTTCCGGTTGCCGGCTCATGTTCCGGAAATGGTACCGCAAAAGCCGCCGGAAATCGGAGATGAGGAAAAGAATTTCTTTTTGTTCTTCGGGCGGATTGACAAATATAAAGGAATCGACACACTTTGTCGTGCATACAGCGCATTGGCGGAAGACCTCAAAGCCAAAACCGGATTGATCATCGCCGGAAAAGGACAGCTATCCGAAGAGGAAAGCCGCTTGATTCAATCCGAATGCCGCATCACGTCGATTATCCGTTTTATCACCGACAGTGAAATGGTGTGGCTTTTCCAAAACGCCGTGTCGGTTATAATGCCTTATACAGAAGCTTCTCAAAGCGGCGTTCTGCCCATTGCATACAAATTCGGTAAGTCGGTTGTGGTTTCCAATCTGCGCGGGCTGACGGAAAATGTGATAGAAGAAAAGACGGGGTATGTGTTCAGATCGGTGGAGGAGTTGTCGGAAATTTTGCGCCGGTTTAACAGTGCGGATTTTTCGGTGTCCGAAACGGCGATATCCGAATACTATCAGAAAAACTTTTTATGGAAGAACAATCTTGAGGTGCTGTTAAAATTATTGTGTGTGAGAATAAGGAATGAATCATAATATGAAAGCAAAGATTGTCCCCAGCGTAAAAAACGGCATTATTGCGTATCCTGCCATCCTTTCACTGGTGTTATATGTTTTTTGTTACCAGTTTGCGTATCCGTTCAGTTCTACGTTTTTTTTGTATATCGCTTTTGCGGGTCTTGTTGTGTGGCTGTTTTTCGGTCAGAAGATATACCTGTCAACGCAGATGTTGCTGATGGGTCTGGTTACGTTGGTTTCGGCGGTGGGAGTCATTTATACAGACAATCCGGCGAAAGGAAACAGAGAGGCAATTCTTACTGCCGTGACGTTTGTTTTCCTCATTGCGCTTGCACAAGACAACACTTTGCTTGGCAAACTGAAGAAAATCGTTTGCGTATGTTCTTTTGTCGTTCTGTTCGGCGTGATGTTTCAATATCTGTTCAGCGATGCGGTCAACAGCCTTTTGGGCAATCTGCTTCGGGCGGACTGCTATGAACACTTGATGTGGTCGTATACTGTGGACGGCGCATATGCGGGCTTTTCCGCCTATACGGCAGATGCTGCGTATTTTGTTGCCGTGCTGTTCGGATTTATGATATTCGGATGGTTGCAGAATCCCGAAATGCCGATTTGGGACAAGGTGTTTCGACTGGTCGTGGGGGGATTGTCGGTTTTCGCCGTGATTTTGACCAGCAAACGAGGCGTGGCGGTTGCTTTATTGATCGCGTTGGTGATGACTTATATGATTTGGAAAAGGGTGTCCGCGAAGACCATGGTCAAAATGATTTTGCTGATTGTCGCGTGCGCAATTGTCCTCTTTTTGGTAAGCCAACAAAATGCAATCGTTCGGGTGTTCATAGAAAGATTTGATAGTGCCGACGGCGACATTACGACGGGAAGAAGCGAAATCTGGAAAAGTGCGATCGAGGCATTTCGGAATGCAATTTTCGGAATGGGAACGGGTTCTGCTTATACGGTATATGATGCGGGATTGCATAATATTTATTTGCAGTTGTTTTATGACCACGGCGTGATAGGTGCTTTGATTTATGTCATGTTTTTCCTCTATAATCTGGTTGGCGCAATCCGGAGAAGAGAGCCTATGTCGATCTATGTACAGTTGCTGATGCTTGTGTATGGAATGTCGGGCAACCCGATATATTCCAATTCTTTCTTTATCATATATGTGATCTTCAGTGTTGTAACGGCGAGAAGAGTGCCGGAACTAACTTCGTATGCGCCCGGAAAGGAACAATTATACCATGAAAGTCGGAATTTTAACTTTTCATAATGCCATAAATTACGGAGCCGTATTGCAGGCATACGCCTTGCAACAGACGGTTTCGGCGTTGGGGGCGGAATGCGAAATTGTCGATTATTCCTGTCCGGCTGTCGAAAAGCAATACAGACGAAAAAAAATGAGCGAATGTGCAAGCTGGAAAGTATATGTAAACGACATTCTCAGTTTGCATCGGTTGGATAAAAAGAAGGATGCTTTCCGGAATTTCCGGCACAAAAATCTGATGCTGTCCGACCGTGTAGAAACCGTTTCAAAAGACCTTTCGGAAAAGTATGATGCGGTTATTGTGGGTAGCGATCAGGTTTTCAACCCGAAAAACACGGACGGTGACAGTGCGTATCTGTTGGATTTCAACGGAAAGGCAAAGAAAATAGCCTATGCTGCAAGCATCGGAAACAATGCTTTTTTGAATCTGTGGCAGGAAAAATACAAGGTCGATTACAAAACTCTGTTGGGCGCGTTCCACTCCATATCTTTTCGGGAAAAGGAAGCAGCCGATTTTGTGACGCAATTGCTCGGACAAACATACCGGACGGTTCTGGATCCTGTGTTGCTGGCAGGCAATCCTCTGTGGAAAAGGTTTGACAGCCCCCCACCGGAAGAAGAATATGTGTTTGTGTATAATTTGGGAAATATTCCGTTGCTGGTGGACTTTGTACGCAATCTGCACAGGAAGACCGGTTTGAAGGTCTGTGTGGTCAACAAAGACATAAAGGGAGATATTTTGTTGCGTAAGTACAGCAACGTTTCTTCTATTTCTCCGGAAGATTTTTTGAGAATGCTGTCCGGGGCAAAATATGTTGTGACGGATTCCTTTCACGGAACGGCGTTTTCTGTTTTGTTTCACAAGAATTTCTATTCGGTGGTGAACCCGGGAAAGGAGAATACAAATTCCCGAATCCGGTGTTTGTTGGCGGAATTGAAACTCGAAGACAGAATCGTCTCTCCGGACGATGATTTGAATTTGGTGGCGGTTCCGAATTTTGAAGAAGTGGACCGGAAGGTTCAGAGTATGAGGGATGAATCGCTGTTGTGGTTGAAAACGGCACTCGGCTTGTGACAGGAGGGCAGAAATGATTATTACCAAAACCCCGTTCCGGATGTCATTTTTCGGCGGCGGAACCGATATGGAAAGCTATTTCAGGGAAAACGGAGGCGCGGTGCTTTCGACAACTTTTGACAAATATTGCTATGTCAATGTGAGACACCTTCCGCGTTTTTTTGACTATACTACCGAGTTGTCTTATTCCAAGACCGAGCGGGTGACGGATATCTCGCAAATTGAGCATCCGGCAATTCGTGAGGCAATGAAATTTTTGGATATGCACGAAATCCGTCTGACGTATGAGGCGGATCTTCCGGCACGATCCGGACTCGGAACCAGCAGCTCCTTTGCGGTCGGAATGTTAAACGCATTTTATGCTTTGAAAGGAAAATATGCAGACAAGAGAAAACTTGCCGATGAAGCCATCTATTTAGAGCGTGTTCTGTGTCGGGAAGCAGGGGGCTGGCAGGATCAGATTGCCGCATCCTTTGGTGGATTCAACCGTATCAACTTCAATGCCGATGGTTATGAGGTATTGCCGGTCATCCTTTCCCCCGAACGGAAAAAACGCTTAAACGACAACCTGTTGATGTTTTTTACGGGGTTTACGAGGTTTTCATCCGACGTTCAGAAAGCAAATCATATAGCGGCGGATGAAAAAAAGAATCAGTTAAGGGAAATGTATCTTTTGGTAAATGAGGCGGAGAATATTCTGACTGACACCGATGCCGATCTTGACGACTTCGGCAGATTGCTGGATCATACCTGGCAGTTGAAAAAACGGACAGGTTCTGCTGTTTCCACCGATAGCATTGACCGGTTCTATCAGGAGGGGATAAAGGCGGGTGCATTGGGAGGCAAACTTTTGGGAGCCGGCGGCGGAGGCTTTCTTGTTTTTTATGTTCAGCCAGAGTATAGAGAGTCCGTTATGAGTGCGATGAAAGATCTTATGTACATACCATTTGAATTTGAGAACGGCGGAACGAGGGTTATACACTACAGTCCGGAGACATATATTCCGAGATGATTTTCTTGCGGAGGTCCTATATGAAAACAGTTATTATGGCAGGGGGAAAAGGAACCCGAATATCCTCTGTTGCAAGCGACATTCCCAAGCCGATGATAAAAATTGACGGTATGCCGGTTTTGGAACATGAAATTATGAGTTTGCGGGATCAGGGGTTTACGGATATTATTCTGACGGTTTCTCATCTCGGAAACATAATTATGGACTATTTCGGAGACGGCAGTAAAATATCTCCGGTTACCGGAAAACCATTCGGTGTCCGGATTGAATATTACTTTGAGGAACAGCCGCTTGGAAATGCGGGTGCTTTGTTCAAAATCAAGGATAAACTGACGGACGATTTTCTGCTGTTGAATGCGGATGCTGTGTTTGATGTGGATTTCAACAGGTTTGTCGAATACCACAAGAGCAAAGGCGGACTTGTCACTCTGTTTACGCATCCGAACAGTCACCCCTACGACAGCGGACTGATTCTCTCGGATGAAAACTATATGGTTACACAGTGGCTTGCCAAAGAGGACCCCCGCCCCGAATATTATTGCAACCGTGTGAATGCCGGTTTGCATATTCTCTCGCCGAGGGTGTTGGAGACGAAGATCGACACGCCGAAAATTGATTTGGACAGGCAACTGCTCAAACCGCTTGCGGGAACCGGAAAGATATTTTGCTATAACAGCCCGGAGTATGTAAAGGATATGGGAACACCGGAACGGTACGAAGCGGTGTGCCGGGATTTCCAAAACGGATTTGTTCGGGCAAGAAATCTCAGGTACAAGCAGAAGGCAATTTTTCTCGACAGAGACGGTACGATTAACAAATATGTCGGATTTTTGCGCAATATCGATGATTTTGAATTGATTGACGGAGTGGCGGAAGCAATCCGTGAAATCAACAGCAGCGGTTATCTTGCCATTGTTGTTACAAACCAACCGGTCATCGCACGCGGCGAGGTGACATGGAAACAGTTACGTGAAATTCATAACAAGATGGAAACACTGTTGGGAACAGGCGGAGCTTATATAGACGGTCTTTATGTGTGTCCGCATCATCCGCACAAAGGATATGCCGGCGAAATTCCGGAACTGAAATACGACTGTGAATGCAGAAAACCAAAACCCGGCTTGTTGTTACGGGCGGCGAAAGATTTTAATATCGATCTGTCCGCTTCCTGGATGATCGGAGACAGCGAAAACGATATTTTAGCCGGAATCGCGGCGGGATGTTCGACCGGTCTGATCGGAAACGAAATTTTCGGTCAGAACAAGACGGGATCTTCTTTGGCGGAGTTGATACTCCAGATTATAAAAACATAATCAATGAGAGGAAGTGCATATTTATGAAAAAGTCGGTAGAGGCGCATATCCGTACCTTATTGCAGCGTTACCCTGAGCTGGAATCGGTCAAGGAAAGCATTGGGGAAGCGTTTGATGTGTTGGCAGAGTGCTATGAAAAGCAGGGAAAACTCCTGGTTGCCGGAAACGGTGGTTCGGCGGCAGACTCCGAGCATATTGTGGGAGAACTTATGAAGAGTTTTGTTTTGGACAGGCGCGTGGAACCGGGTTTTGCAAGCGCATTGCGTTCGGTTGATGCAACGTTGGGAGAGGCACTGTCAAACCATCTTCAGGGTGCGTTGCCGGCGATCGCTCTGGACGGTCATTTGGCACTGACAACTGCGTACATGAATGATTGTGAACCTCTTTTGTGTTTTGCCCAGCAGCTTTACGGTTATGGTAAAACCGGAGATGTTTTCTTGGGAATATCGACTTCCGGAAACAGCAAAAATATTTTGTATGCGGCTGTCACTGCCCGGGCAAAAGGTATGAAGGTGATCGGACTCACCGGTGAAAAAGAAAGCAGACTTTCGGCAATTTCCGATGTCTGCATCCGTGTTCCGCAATCAGAAACCTATAAGGTTCAGGAGCTCCATTTGCCGATTTATCATTGCCTGTGCCTGATGTTGGAAGAACATTTTTTCAGAAACGGGAAAGATGTTCTATAAACGTATGAAAAGGGAATAGTTATGTCCACACCATCAAAAACAAAACGGCTCGCGACCGATACGATACTATTCGGTATCAGTACATTCGGTTCCAAAATTCTTGTGTTTTTATTGACCCCGTTGTATACGGCGGTCTTGCTGACGGAAGAATACGGCATTGCCGATTTAATCAACACAACCGTAAATCTGATTTATCCTGTTCTCACCCTGGCAATCACAGATGCCACCTTGCGGTATGCCCTGGATAAAAATTGTTCTAAAAGAGCGGTGTTCGGAAATTCGATCGTCATCACCGTTCTTTCCGTCTTTTTGCTGCTCGCCTTTTATCCAGTCATCACTGTGATGAACTCGGAAATCTCATTACAGCTTTCTCACTATTGGTGGTATTTTGTCTCTACCTATGCGATGTATAACATTCATTTATGCTTTTCCAATTTTATTAAAGGTTTAGAAAAAACCAAACTGTTTGCCGTTCAGGGAATTGTTCAAACCGTTACGGTGATTGTATGCAACATATACTTTTTGCTTGTTGCCAAAACAGGGCTTCAGGGTTATTTGCTGAGCATCGTCATCGGATTTGCCGTTCCGACCGTGCTGATGTTTTTTGCCGGCGGCATCTATAAACTTCTGTTCCCCTTTGCTTTGGACGGAAAACTTTTAAAGGAAATGCTGAAATACAGTATTCCTATGATCCCTACACTCCTTGCATGGTCTATCAATATGTATATCAACAAATATATGCTTATCGGACTTCTGCCGGCGGGGGAAGGGTTGAGCGCTTCCGGTATTTTCAGTGTTGCAAACAAAATTCCTTCTTTGCTGACTGCGGTATTGTCCATCTTTACGCAGGCGTGGCAATTGTCGGCGATTTCCAATGTGAACGATGCCGATGAATCCGCATATTATACCAAGGTATACGAAAATATGCACATTGTTTCGCTTGTCGGCTGTTTGTTTATTATTCCTCTGTCAAAAATCGTATCGTCGATTTTGTTTGATCCGAGTTACTTTTCCGCGTGGCGGCACATACCGTTTCTCACCTTGTCGGCGTTCTTCTCCTGCTTGTGCGGCTTTTTGGCATCGGCATTCCGTGCTTATAAAAAGACAGGACAGTTGTTTGTATCTGTAGCTGTCGGCGCGGCAGTAAACATCGTCTTAAACTTGGTTTTAATAAAAACAGTCGGTGTGATAGGAGCATCCATCGCGACGGCGGCAAGTTTTTTTGTCACATGGGTGGTCAGAATGTACACCATTCAAAAGCTGGTAAAAGTGAAGATTCGTTTACCGCAAACGATAGCCACCTATATTTTAGCTGTGGTCGGCTGTACGCTGATTGTTTATGAGGTTCCTGGTTCATATATCGTTTATTTGTTGCTATGCGTTGCTATCATCGCACTTAACTATACAGATGTAAAAAACATAACGGTGTCCGCAGCGCAGTTGGTCGGAAAAGTATTAAAAAGAAAATAATGTGAGGGGAAGAATATGAACATTGCAGTTGCCGGAACCGGCTATGTCGGCTTATCAATATCGGTACTTTTGGCACAGCACAATAAAGTAAAAGCGGTTGACATCATTCCGGAAAAGGTGGAATTGATCAACCAAAGAAAATCGCCTATACAGGACGAATATATAGAAAAATATCTTGCGGAAAAAGAACTTGATCTTGTGGCAACGCTTGACGCGGAAAGCGCGTACAAGGACGCAGATTTTGTTATTATCGCCGCGCCGACCAATTATGACAGTCAGAAAAATTTCTTTGACACCTCTGCGGTTGAATCGGTCATCAAACTTGTTATGCAGTACAATCCGAATGCGATCATGGTCATAAAGTCCACAATCCCGGTCGGATTTACAGCAGCGGTCAGAGCAAAGTATGACTGCAATAACATCATTTTCAGTCCGGAGTTTCTCCGCGAATCAAAGGCTCTTTATGACAACCTCTATCCCAGCCGCATTATTGTCGGTACGGATATGAGTGATGAAAGACTTGTCAAAGCCGCAAACGATTTTGCAAAGCTCTTGCAGAAGGGTGCAATCAAAGAGAACATTGATACCCTGATTATGGGTTTCACCGAAGCAGAAGCGGTAAAACTGTTTGCCAATACATATCTCGCCCTGCGTGTTTCCTATTTCAACGAGCTTGACACCTATGCCGAAATGAAAGGACTTGACACCAAGCAAATCATTGAAGGTGTGTGCCTTGATCCGCGTATCGGCAACCACTATAACAACCCGTCCTTCGGTTACGGAGGATACTGTTTGCCGAAAGATACCAAACAGCTGCTTGCCAACTATGCCGATGTGCCGGAAAACCTTATTGAGGCTATTGTGGAATCCAACCGGACGCGTAAAGACTTTATTGCCGACCGTGTACTTCGCATGGCAGATTACTACGGTTATGAAGAGGATAACGCTTACAGCAAAGCAAAGGAAACGCCTGTGACGATCGGTGTGTATCGTCTGACGATGAAATCTAATTCCGATAACTTCCGTCAGTCGTCCATTCAAGGTGTAATGAAGCGCATTAAAGCCAAGGGTGCAACGGTTGTTATTTATGAACCGACATTAAAGGACGGCGAAACTTTTTTCGGCAGCGAGATTGTCAACGATCTTGAAAAATTCAAGGCTATGTGCAATGCCATTATCGCCAACCGATATGACAGCTGCCTTGACGATGTAGCCGACAAAGTTTATACAAGAGACATTTTCAGACGGGATTAATTATAAGAAAGGAAGATCGCCATGAATACAGAAACAAGCAAGGTGATGTTCGCGCTGCTTCGTTTGGCAGTTTGTGGCGGTCGTCTTTCAGGTGAAGAAATTTCACGGTACAGACCGGAAATTTTACCGGAAATCACATCCCTTGCCCAAAAGCATGACGTCATACATTTGATTGTATTTGCACTGAAAAAGAATGGGTTGCTTGATGAGGGCAATAAAAACCTTGAAAGCAAACTGCTCATCGCGATTTATCGCTTAGAAAAGCTCAATTACGAGTTGACAAAGTTGTGTGCGGCACTTGAACAAGCAGAAATCCCGTTTATACCGCTCAAAGGGTCTGTTTTACGGCAGTATTATCCCGAACCGTGGATGCGGACAAGCTGTGATATCGACGTTCTTGTTCACGCAGAAGATCTGCAAAGGACGGTTTCATATCTATCCGACAATCTCGGATACAGACGTGAATCGCAAAATTCTCACGACATTTCTATGTTTACACAAGGTGGCGTACATATTGAAGTGCATTATGATCTCGTGGAAGATGGCAGAGCCAATTCCGCCGCGGAAGTATTAAAGAGGGCTTGGAATGTTGTCGTAAAGCACGACGGGTGTAATTATCAATACGAAATGCCTGATGAAATGTTCTATTTCTATCACATCGCGCACATGGCAAAGCATTTTGTTGAAACAGGCGGCTGTGGTATCCGTCCGTTTCTCGATATATGGGTTCTGAATCACCGAATTGACTTTGACAGAGAGAAGCGGGACAAGCTTCTTTCTGACGGCGGACTCGGCGTTTTTGCAAAGCAGGCAGAGCTTTTATCTGAAGTTTGGTTTGGAAATGCAGAGCATACGGAAATCACAAAGCAAATGGAAGGATATATTCTTCGCGGAGGTGTGTACGGAACAAACACAAACAGGGTTGCTGTACAGCAACAAAAGAAAGGCGGAAAAGTGAGGTATGCGCTTTCCAAAATTTTTATCCCCTATGATGTAATAAAATTTCATTACCCGATTCTCCAAAAGCATAAGTGGCTCACACCGATCATGGAGGTTCGCCGCTGGGGAAAGCTCATTTTCTGCGGGCACTTAAAGCGTACAGTGAACGAACTTAAATATAACAGTACAATTTCAGATGATGCCGCGGCAGAAGCAAAGACTTTATTGAAAAATGTAGGATTATAGAATGGAAGTGTCAGCATGGAAGAAAAAGAACAGCAATTACTGACTTGTTATCATTGCGGCAATACCGGACTTATGCATATTGAGGGCGTGTGTAAAACAAAGTGCGGCGGAGAAGTTCGTGATGCGGACGGCAATATTGTTGACTATGATCCTGTTGAAACAATAGAATGGCGTTTGCTTTCCTGTCCGGTATGCGGTGATGTGACTCTGTATAAAGAGGGAATGAACGAAGAATGCGGCTGCATTGATTTGACCGAGCATTGTTACCCTCAGATAAAGGAATATGGCGATGCCGCTGTTCCCGAATACATTCAAAGAGCATTTGAGGCGGCTTTGAAAGTGAAAAACATTGACGCGCCTTTATGCTTGATTGCGCTCCGCAGAGTTTTGGAAGCAATATGCAAGGAAAAAGGTGCTGACGGCAATGACCTGTCTAAAATGATTAAGGACTTGGTGGACAAAAAGATACTACCTGAAATGCTTGATGATGCGTGTTGGGTAATTCGACAACTTGGCAATTGTGCAGCTCACGCGGACGATATTGACTTTTATAAATATGAGGTTGAGCGCACAACAGAGTTTGTCGGGGCTATCATAGATTATCTGTATATTCTTCCGAGTAAAATCAGCACCTTCAAGTTGAGTGTTGAGAAGAAAATAAAAAGCTAACGCCAAATCAGTGCATTTGGAAAAATCTGTGGTATAACATAAAGACAGACATCGTTCTGCCTTTTTGTCGGCAAACCGAATTGAATTGAAACCAAGGAAAACTGCAAAAATGTGCGAAGAAGATAAAAAAACTGAACCGCCCAAAGACATAGCCGCCGAGCTGTTGAACACTCTCGTCGCAACAAATTGAACACCCACTACGGTGAGGTTGTACATTGACAAAAGACGAAAAGAACGGTATTATAATCATGTTTTAGTCGTAACGGAGGATAGGGAACATAGGAGTGCGACCTGAGCGCTGGATATATGGTTGGCGGGAAGAGTGATGCCATGGACGGGGCGTTTTTCTTTTCGTTGTACGAACGTTACCACTCTTCCCGGAAACACCAATGCTTTAAACTCATGCTAACGAAGTTGGGCGGTCCCGCGCAGAGCCCGACCGACACTCCCTCCCACTTGCACATGAATTCCTTGCAATCGATTATGATTGGATAATTGGTCATGATGATCTCCTTTATTGAATTCATGCTCTTGCGTGTGCCAATATTCTACTGTAAAATCACCAGCTATTCAACCTGTGCGACACGGGTGTTCAACTTGCGCGGTCGCGCTGTTCAGTTTAGCGCGGAATATTCAGTTTTATAAAAAATGAGCGAGTTTCAATTGAAAACAACTAAAAAATGAGCGAGTTTGTGTCGGTAAATGCAATTTTTATGTTTACCTATTCCGAGAATGATCGTACCGCCGAACGTATTTGTAAAGGAGGAATATGTCTCCCAAATGCTGTTTGGAATACCGCCTTGTGCTGCGTTCACTTCAACATTAACCTTTTCGGAAAACTCGAAAATTTCATTCAGATCAATCATTTCAATTCACCTTCTTTTTCAGTTTAATATGTTTTCCGCTTTTTATTCTCGCATCACTCGGCTTCTCGGCATCTTCCGCAATAATCCATGTTGCTCCGGCTTTCTGCGCTCCGACTATGCGACCCTCATTGCAGAGAATCCCTACACGCCGAGATGAAAATCCCGCTTTGCTGCCGTTTCGGAAGCTGACATGTTGGTGTATAATACTCACACAACCAACATGGTTTACGGAGGTTTATATGGATGGAAAAATGATTGCGGAAAAGCGAAAAGAAAAGGGACTGACGCAGGATGCACTCGGAGCGATGCTTGGCATATCGGGGAAAGCAGTCTTGAAATGGGAGCGCGGACTGCCGCAATCGGACGCATCACACATTGGTAAACTCACTGAACTGCTCGGTTTACCGGTTGAGCAGACGGCAGATGAAGCGGATACACGGTTGAAATTTCTTTCAACTGTCAAAAGAGAGGTGCCGCGCATTTTGTCTGTCGGAGTTATGCTTGCCGCCTGCGTCTGCTTCCTGATGGGTACGATTTCAACGGACTCGACCATAGTCGCCTTTGGTTTCTCGGTAGCGGTGTTTTGCTTTGGCACCATGATACGGGAGAAATAAGATTTCCGGACAGATATTTTGCATATTTGCAAAGTGCACAACTGCCGATTGTTAGGTCGGCGGTTGTGCGGTTTCCCTGTGTAGTTTTCTTCAATTCAGTCCAATTCTCTTGGATAAATCCATCAGAACATACACAAGTCGGTAGGGCCTGCGGACAAAATCCTGGACAGAAAGAAAGGAAGGGATTATGTACACAAGGAAGCAAAAGGAAAAGGCAATTGCAATGTATGATACAACGCAATCAATCACAGAAGTCATTCGCCGACTGGGATATCCGATAAACAGAAAAAGCGGAGAAAGACGATACTGTTTTGGCATCTCTTTCTCCGCTATCGTTTTTTTGGCTATTTACAAAATAATCCACTCAACTCTTGTTCTTGTACCGGCTTTTTTAATTATTTGATGGTTTTCCAACTCTTTGATTGAACGATGAACTGTACGAACGGTAACTCCTGTTGCCTCAGAAATTTCTTTTGTAGAAGCATTAACATGAGAAAAAATAAACTCATATACCGATTTTTCCGATTCAGTTAACGTATAGGCGTTGATGACGGTCGCGACATTCGCTGTTGAAGGTATTATTTCAGAGAACGATCCAATATTACTGCTTGCTATTTAAGTATTCCACCAGCTCCGCAACCGTTGTTGCCGGATTGCTTTGTCTGGAAATGATTTCTGTGTGTTCTTCTTTCAATACCGATACTCGGTTTTTAGCTCTTTCTATCGCAAGAGCTTGCAGCGGTTTGAGCTGATCATACACATTTTTGTTTTTCTCATACTGCTCCAAGCGCCCTTTCTGCTTCAAAAGCTTGATTGCTGCATCGCAATTTTCAACCGGTGTAATCTGATTATTGAAGTGTAACAAGAACCAAACCTCAAAAGACGGATTGGAAAAGGCTAATTTATATCCCTCTTTTATAGCAACCTGTTTTGCTTTCGCAAGCATTTGATTTGTGTTATCGTCGCAGTCAAACACGCACCAAATAATGTCGCCTTCATCGGGATAATACGGATTCATTGCAATGGTTGATCTTGCTTTCTGAACAAGCTTGTCAGCAGATTTATACTGTGACGGAATAGGAACAATATCTATGTGACACTCTCTGCTGCGAAATTTCTTGAAATAGCGAATTTCGGTTTCTGAGCCTTCGCAAATCAGATACACAACGGGATTTCTTTTTCGACTGCCGAAACTCCTGCGTTCTACCTCTTTGATTCTTCCCATATCAGATACCTCCTCCGACAAACGGAATTGCCCCGTATCGTCCTTGCAGGTATCCTCGTGCGATATTTTCTTCCTTTCTCGGAGAAAATTCAGTAAGGGCATAAATATCGGTTCCCATTGTTTTTTCGTTTTTCTCTGCAAACCAAATCTGATCGCGACGCAAAAGTTTCAAATCAAGTAAGCCTGTATCGTGCGTGGTAAATATCAACTGTGCGTGCTTATCATTTATTGTCTGATCCTGAAACATTTCAATCAGATGTCTGGTTAAAAGCGGATGCATACTTGACTCTATTTCATCTACTACAAGCACAGCTCCGGCTTCAAGTGATTCAATCCAAGAACCGATTCGTGAAAAGAATCGCTGTGTTCCCATTGATTCCTGTCCCAACAGCAAAGAATACTGTTTTTTGCTCCCGTCCGCTTTTTCCAATTGGTGGACCGTTGCTATCGTCGGCTTTTCTTTTGTTCCCGACAATACCACATCACAGATGCCCAAATCAGCAAACATCATTTCTTCCAAAACACGGTTCTTGTTATCTCCACCCTTACGAATGGCATCAAGTGTAGTGTTGTTAGATACCCCTGTTGCAATAAGTCCGCGCAAATATCTTTGAAACCAAAGATATGCCTTTTCCGTCTGCGGACAATTCCACTCGTTTGAGCTTGTAAGATATAGGCGATTTTCAGAGGTGCGTCCGGCAAGCGTTAATTGCTCTTGAATACTCTCACGAAACTCGTATTTATCATTATCCCTCGAAAAGACAAGCGCCTCTCTGCCATTGGGCCAATGATAAAGATACTCGCTTATGATCCTGTCTCTATTGAAGGAATAACCGTAAGCATATTTTGTTCCCTCATAATAATAGATAATTTCAAAATCTGTCGGTCTTTCATCTTTATCATCTGTAAAGGCAAACGGTTCCCACGGAAGTTCCGCACCTTTCAACGGTTTTGCGTATTCACCGCATACCATATCACGCATTAAAAGCAAAGCTTGAATCATATTACTTTTGCCCGCGGCATTTGCACCGTAAATCGCCATAACAGGGACAAGTTCTTTTTTTCCATCCGGGCTGATCAAGCACTCTTTTAACGATTTATCAGCAGTTGCTTTCATGCTGATAACTGCTTTTTCCTTTATGGAACGATGGTTCGTTACTGAAAATTGCAACAGCATTATCGTGTCCTCCCACAATAAAAATCCTACTGTATATTATACAGTGCAAAGTCGGCTTTGTCAAGATTTATTCCTATTATTTGCAGAACATTTGTAAATAATACGTGTAAATTCATTTTTCTAAGTTTTAAAATAAAAAACGAGGTATGGGACAATGCTCATCACATCGCCCATACCCAAACTGTTTACGGCAAATCGCGCTCGCTTTTCTTTTCCTTATCCTCTTTTCTTGTGCCCGAAATCAAAAGCTGCTGTTTTTCTTTCAATCTTTCAAGAAGCGATATTTTATCTTTACCCGACTTTGCCTCTTTCGGTGTCTCAGTGTTATTGCGCTTGCCGTCGATCATGTTATAATTTTGTTTCGCAGAAATCTCCACTGCACACAAGTACTCGCCGTTCTCCAAGTGTTTCATCCAATCTTCTTCGATACCGAACAGCCGTGCTCTCGACCTCGATTCAGGCGACGCTTGCGGGGCGATTCGGCACATCGGAATACGGACTCTCCAAGAGAGCGGGGACTTTTTTACAGCCCCTTTCCCTATGTAGTTTTCTTCAATTCAGTCCAATTCTCTTGGATAAATCCATCAGAGCATACAAGAATCGAGCAACGGGTGTCAATGTTGTCAGCGTCGGGTCGCCCTCGCGTATTCTCATTGTACGGCGTATCTCTTTGGGAATGACAACCCTGCCGAGATCATCTATGCGCCGCACGATTCCTGTTGCTTTCATTTATATAAATCCTCCAAATTTTCATTTTACAAGAATATTTTGTGGTGATAACAACTATATTGTTTGCGCTTTTGGGGGATTTATGCAATAGTTTTGGTTTTCGCTTGGGTTTATTTATTATGGTTTGTATATAAAATAGGTATAAGTGCGGGTAGCATTCAAAAATCGACAAATCAAGAAAGAAGCGAAATGGAGGCTTCCGAAACGGAAATGCGCAGTAAAAATGATGACGAACCGCTTTGCGGTTCGTCATCATTTCTATTTTATTGACTGCACATAACGGCAGGTTTGCCGCAGTTTATTTTTGTTTTTTGAGTGTTTCGAGAGAAGTTCTGTTGATTTTCAGCTTTAAAAGGCAGTACGGGCATCTGAGGTGCCCCTGAGTCAGCAACTCCGTGATGGTTATCGGAATAAGCTTGCCGCAGTGCGGGCAGGCGATGCCGGGTGTTCTTGACGATATACCGCCGCAGACTGTGTTCAGTTCTTCATCTGTGAGTGTATATTCTTTTGTTTCGTTATTTTGATTATTCATATTTAATCTCCGTTCTGTTAAATTAAAATCATTACATATTTGTGCTGTAAGCGGGCAGAGCCGCCGCGATTTTTTCGGCGTAGCCCTTTTCCCAGAAAAGACATTTGGAGGGGTCGATTCCGAGTTTATCACCCGTAATTGCGAGCGCAACCGCACGGCAACCGCCGTTGCACTGTTCAAAATGCGTACACTTGCCGCATTTTTCGTTTTTCTCGCGCAGAGTGCCTATAGTCGTGCAGACTTCATCGAGATATTTGCCGCCCGAGAGCATATCGCGAAGCGGCGTCTTTTTCAGATTGCCGAGAAAATCGCCGTGCTGTTCATAATAGCCCGACATCTGATGGCAGGGATAGAGATTGCCGTTTGCCGCCACAGCTATCATTCCGCGATTTCCCTTGCATACGGGCGCACTGTCGCGATATTTGCCTGTGCATGAGGCGACGGCGGCGAGAGTATAGAAATTATGCATCGGATAGAGCGTTCCGAACTGCCATACGGTCAGATTCATGCGGTGGTTGCCTGCCGCGTATTCCTGCCAGAGCGCGAGCGCTTCATCGAAATATTCTTCGAATGTAAGGCAGGCATCGCCTGCATTCTGCACCCACCTCGGTGCTTCTGTCGTGCGTATTATGCGCATTTCATCAACGCCCATCGAATCGAGCACCTTTGCCGTTTCGAGCATACTGCTGTGATTGCGGCGGTTCATATTTGTCTGCACTTTGACGCGAAATCCCAATTCATGGCAGAGCGATATCGCATGCAGTGCCGTTTCCTCGGCGCCCTTGTGATTACGCATCCAATCATGATAACCGATGCCGTCAAAAGATATTTTCATAAGCGGCATGCATCCGAGCGCCTTCATGCGCAGGAGTGTCTGCCGATTTATGAAATAACCGTTTGTATTCAGCTCCTCGACATACATTCCGCGCGAGTAAATGCCTTCGAGTATATCGAAAAAGTTTTTATGGAGCATCGGTTCGCCGCCTGTTATCGTAAAGGCATTGACGCCGCAATCGCGTGCCTCATCGAGCAAATGCTCTGCCTCCTCCATGCTCCATTCGCTCATGAGCGGAGCATTGTCGGCGGCATTGAAGCAATGAATGCAATTGTAGTTGCATTTGCCTGTTATCATCCAGTTCATGGCAGGGAAGTATCTGTTGTCGCAAAAGCGCGCCCTGTTCCAATCGGAGAGACTTTCGCCGTTTTTCGCTTCGCGGATGAAGCCTTTTCCCATCAAATCGCGCGCGAGGGCGCTTTCCTCTGCCGACGGCAGCTCGGTTTTCCCGTCGCATGACGACAGAAATTCAAATTCTTCTTTTTTCAGCCCGATTGCATTCCGCTCTCCTTTTATGTAATAGGCATAAGGCACAAGCTGCCATGAGCGCAGAGCAATATTCGGATTCAATATATATTGCATTGCTTTCTCCGTTTGAAGGTCGGTCGTTTTTGTGCTTTTACAAATCTCGGCGCGGTATAAATCAGCCGTGCCGAGATATTTTCAGAATGATGAGAAATTTAAATCTCAGCTGCGCGATATATCAGCCCTTTTTGCTGTTAGCGGGATGATAGCACTCGCGGGGCTCTGCCGCTTCAGCCGCTCTTATTATCAGCTCTATGAGAGTTGTCCAAAGGGAACCGCTGATAGCGTTAGGGTCAACGCCCCAGTATCTGCATCTGCAGCATGTGCCTTTTATGCCATAGGTGGACTGTCCGTCTGCATAATGCTTGCATTTATAGCCGCTGGTGGTCTTAAGGCGTCCGCCATCAGAGTAGCATCCGCCGCCTGCCACATTGTCGAGTTCTTCGTCGGAGAGCTCGCCGAGCGCCGGATGAAGCCTGTCGAAATATTCATTTGCGATTTCTTCTGTGATGTCTATGCCGTTTTCTTTTGCGAGAGCGGCAAGCTCTTCGGCGGATTTCGCCGCTCTTGCCTTTGCGATAAGTTCACTGTTCATTTTTTAACTCCTGTTATATGTAAATTTTAAATCTGTATTCCGCGGGTGCAATCAGCCTTTTCTGTTATTCGGATTGAGGCATCTGACAGGGCGTCCCAGTTCTTCATAACCGTTTCTGTCGCGCTGATCCCAATATTTGCATGCACAGCAGGTGCCATTTATTCCTGCCGCGCCTTTTTCGAAATATTTGCATTTGTAACCGATAGTGGTCATGAGATAACCGTCGCTCGCGTAGCATGCGCCGCCCGATACATTGTCAAGTTCCTCGTCGGAGAGCTCGCCCGATGCCGGATGAAGCTGACCCCAATATGTATTTGCGCTTTCTTCCGTCATTTCCATGCCGTTTTCTTTTGCGAGAGCCATGAGCTCTTCGACTGATTTTGCTTCTTTTGCTTTTGCCATGATTTCATTATTTATTGCCATGATATTTCTCCTTTATAAGTTATCTTTAAATATGTCGGATTGAATTTTGTTCAGCTCTGTAATATCATCTTTTTATATTATTTCTTCATGTTGGCTTGGTTGTTGCAGAGCCACAGACCTTTTTCATATGAGCAGTAATGGCAGGAGTGGCAATACGCGGCAATCTTGCATGTATTGCAACATGCCAACGGTCCTTGTATACTGCACTGTGAGCCGTCGTCCTTGCAGCGCCATTCATCGCAGTAGTGCATTAAGGAAATAACAAGCCTGTCGCCATTGTAGCATCCGCCGCCCGATACATTGTCAAGCTCATCGTCGGAGAGTTCGCCTGTTTTGGGATTCAGCAGGTCGAAATAAGCTTTTGCGCTCTCTTCGGTAATTTCTTCGCCGCTTTCCTTTGCCAGAGCCATGAGCTCCTCGGCGGTTTTTGCTTCTTTTGCCTTTGCGATGAGTTCATTGTTCATTTTCATGGTTGTACTCTCCTTTGTATTTTTATTTTTTGTTTGCTGTGATAGGGTTGCTTTAAGCCGCATCAAAGCAAATTCTTGCCGGCTCAGATGCTTTTGCAAAGCCGTATTTCGCACTTCCCCTTTATGCGCGGCTTATTTTCGAGGAGGAAATTCGACGCGTTTGTGAAGCGAGATACCTCCTGCGACCTGCTCAAGCTCATCATCGGAGAGCGGCAGCTTGGCAAAAAGCTCCTCTGCCTGCGCCATTGTCAGCGCGATGTTTTTGCCCTCAAGGAGCGTTTTCAGCTCCTCGGCGCTCTTTGCGCCTCTTACTTCTTCGAGTGTTTTTCTTTCGATTTTCATTGTTTATTCTTCCTTTCGTTAATTTGCGGCGGATGTATGAAAAGCCCGTCCGCCCGAAGCTTTTTTGACTTTTACTATCTGCTTATCCGCGCCCGCAGGTCGTGCAGTGCGCTTTTGTGCAGTATCTTCACATATGCATAAGAGATTCCCATGCGGTCGGCGATTTCTTTCAGAGTCATTTCCTTGTAGTATCTGAATATTATCAGCGCGCGGGAGCGTTCGTCAAGCTCCGTGAGCGCCCTGCCGAGCTCGTGCAGAGATTCCTTTTTCAGAAATTCGTCCTCTTCAAGGTCGCCGCAGGAAAAATCTTCGGGCAGTTCCTCTTCGCTTTTGTTCGAGCGGAAATAGTCGATTACGGTATTTCGCGTAACGGTGTAAATCCATGTCGAGAGGGAAGCACGCTCTCCGTCGTATGATGAATATTTTTCGTATACCTTCAGAAATATCTCGCTGATAATATCCTCGGCGTCGTGTCTGTTTTGCAGTTTCCCGAAAACATAGCCGGCAACTTTTTCGCGGTATTCTGTGTAAAGCTCTTCTTTTTCCGCCATCGAAATCATAGTGCACCGTCCTCGCGGTCTTCGCGTTTACTCTCCGGTGTCGCTTCTCCCGCGGCGCTGACCTGCGAAAGCATATCGTCCGATATTTCGGAGTCGAAAGCTCCCTCGGCTTCGTCTATAAGCACTTTCAGCACAGGGTCGTTTTCAAAGCGCTGATAGTCAAAAAGTGCGAAAAGTTCTTTTTCACTTGCAGAAAAGGTCTTTTTCTGTTGATTGGTTTTTCTTCTTATCACTTTCTTTCTCCCTTCTGCTTATTTATACGGAGTAAAAATGAAAAAGGCTAATGAAATTTCAAAATTTTTTATATTTTTTCAAAATTCGCCTTTACTGCGCTCCGTCAAGGCGCTGGCGCGCCACAAGCTCGGCGAAAAATCCGTTCTTTGCGATAAGTTCGTCATATTTGCCGTCCTCGATTATCTTGCCGTGGTCGAGAACGATTATCCTGTCGCACTGCTTTATCGTGGAGAGGCGGTGCGCGATGATGATGCGGGTGCATTTGAGTGCGTCAAGCGACTCGGAAACCTTTTTCTGCGTCATGTTGTCGAGTGCGCTTGTCGCCTCGTCAAACATGAGTATCTTCGGCTTCGGTGCGACGGCGCGCGCAATCATCAGTCTCTGCCGCTGACCGCCCGATATGCCGCCCGAACCCTCGGAAATGATGGTATTCATGCCCATCGGCATCATTCTTATATCGTCGGCGATGCCCGCAAGCTCCGCCGCTTCCCATGCCTCATCCTGCGAGAGCCACGGCGCGGAAATGACGATATTTGAGTAGATATCGCCCTGGAAAAGCTTGCCGTTCTGCATGACGACGCCGACTCTGCGGCGCAGGGAACGCAGGTCGATGCGTTCGAGGTCCTTGCCGTCGTAGTATATGGCGCCTTTCTGCGGATGCTCAAAGCCGAGCAGCAGACGCATGAGAGTTGATTTTCCGCAGCCGGTCTTGCCGACTATCGCGACATACTGCCCGGGGCGTATTTTGAGCGAGAGATTGTCGATGATGAGCGGCATGTTTTCGGAATATCTGAAAGAGACATTGTTCATTTCTATTCCGCCCGAGAGGCGTGTGAGCACCTGCTTGCCGTCCGAAACCTCCGGAACGGCGTCAAAAAACGGCTGTACCATTGTCAGCATCGGCTTTATCTGCGCGACATTCAGAGCGATTCCCGCAAGAGCGCTGAAAGCGCCCGAAACCATGCCGTAGGCGGTAGTGAAAGCGTAGTAATCGGCGACGGAAATGCCGGATTTCACCGCCATGCTGTACATCACGATGGTTCCGACCAGACTGATGGCGAGCGCGATGACGGAATTGAGCTCGATGAATGCGGGAGGACCGTATTCAAGTTTCGCGCTCTGGGCATAGAGATTGCCCCATCTCGCAAAGGCACGCTTCTCGGCGCCCGCAAGCTTTATTTTCTGTATTCCCGTGATGAGCGAATATGTCATGCCGCTTTCCTTGCCGGAGAGCTCCATCTGGCGCGTGCTCAGGTTCATCTGGACAAGCGACGAGACGACGGAAAATACGACTGTCGCCAGTATGATAAGCAGTGCAGGCACGACAAGCATCGGAGCATAGGCGAATATCTGCGATATGTAGACGAGAGAAAACACCGAGGTCAGTCCCGTTGAGAGCACGGTGGAGGCGAGCATCTTGCAGAGCGCGCCGATCTGCGATGCGCGGCTCGAAAGCTCACCTGAGCTGTATTGCTTGAAAAAGTCTGCGGGAAGCGACATGATACGCATCATCGTAGCCGCCTCTATGGAGATATTCAGCTTTGTCTCAATCCGCGCCGTGACCATATTCTTCACGGCGGAGATGAGCAGGGTGCTCACCGAGACGGAAACCGAGAAAAACGCTATCGCGATAAGCAGGCGGACATTGCCCGAGAGCAGTACGCGGTCAAAAAGCAGTTTCGTAATCAGCGGCGATATCATGCCGATGAGCGATAGCGCGAGAGTCGCCAGCCCTATCATCACATAGTCGGAGACGGAAAGCGTCCGAGCGATATACGCGGCAAGCGAGGGGAGACTTATCTTTTTCAGCGGAAACGGCTTATAGAAAGCGATAGCTTCCTCCTCGAAAAGATGCTGATTTTTGCGGTTTATGCGGCGGCGCTTGCCGGTTTCCCAGTCAAAATAACTGTAGCCCGAAAGCCCTGTGGGAATGAGCGCGACGACTCTGCCGCTTTCCGCGAGCACGCCGAGCATGGCTCCCGCGGCATCGCGGTACCAGCCCTCCTCGAGTTTTACCGTGCGCCGCATAATGCCGTAGGGGCGCATCAGATATTCGAGCTGCTCGTTCATATCGGAGATTCCGTCGGGAACCTCACGGCTTTTTACATGGTAATATTTCAGTATTTCATCAATGGCATTCTTTGTGACGGTGCGGTCATTATTTAAGGAAGCCTCTATTTTTTTTCCGGTTATGGCAGACGCCATATTGGCAAACGCTTCGGCAAAAGCGTCATCGTCGTTTCGTTTACGGTCTTTTATCTGTTCGTCAAACCAACCCATATTCTGTCTGCCTCCTTATTCGTTTGCTACAAGCTGCGTATACGCGCCGCCGTTTTTCATCAGCTCCTCGTGGGTGCCGCGCTCGACGACGATGCCGCGGTCGAGAACGATTATCTCGTCGCAGTCGCGTATTGTGGAAAGGCGGTGCGCCACCACTATGCAGGTGATGCCGCGGTCCTTGATGGATTTCACAACATCGTATTCCGTTTTGGCATCGAGTGCACTCGTCGCCTCATCGAGAATGATTATCGTCGGGTCCTGCGCGAGCACGCGCGCTATTTCCATGCGCTGACGCTGACCGCCCGAGAAGTCCTTGCCGCCCTCTGTCAGCTTATACTGATAGCCGCCGTCGCGCTGCATGATGTCCTCATGAAGCTGCGCGTCGCGCGCCGCCATTATCATTTCGAAATCCTCTATCGAATTGTCCCACATTTTTATATTGTTTGCTATGGTGTCCTCAAAGAGGATGATATCCTGGTCGACTACGGCAAGAGAGCCTGTAAAGACGCTTCGGTCTATCTCGGAAATCGGCTTGCCGTCAAAAAGTATTTCGCCGCTCCAAGGCTTGTAAAGCCCCGAGATAAGCTTTGAGAGTGTGGATTTGCCGCATCCGGAGGGACCGACGAAAGCCACGCGGCTGCCCGGACGGAGCGTCATGCTGAAATCTTTTATCAGCGGGTCGGCAAGGCGCGAATAGCCGAATGTCACATTTTTCAGCTCGATATTGCCCGAGAGCTTGTCATATTCGGCATTTTCATCCGCCGCCGCATCAAGGACAGTGTCCGTCGGATATTTCATAACATCCTCGATGCGCTCCATGACCGTGCGCATCTCCTGGAGTGACTGACCTGCGGAGATAAGCGTCATCGCAGGAGAGACGAATGAGGAGAGGAAGCCCTGAAAAGCCATTATCATACCGACGGTGAATTCTCCTTTCATGGCGAGAAAAACACCTGTCATCAGCACGGCTGTGCCGCATACAGAGCTTATGAGCTGAGGAAGCAGACCGAGAATCTGATTCATGCGCTGAAAACGCACCTGATTTGTATTGACGCTCGCCTGATAGCCAGCCCATTTTTCGAAAAATCCGTTTTCGGCGCCGCTCGCTTTGATGGTTTCTATCATTTCTATGCCCGCGACGGTTGTTCCCGCAAGCTTGCCCGCATCACGCATCTGAACGCGCGTGATGTTTATGCGCTTTTTTGATATCACTCGTGACAGAATCAGGTTTGCAAGCACCGAGGAGAGCCCGATGAGAGTCAGAAGCACGCTGTAGCGGAGCATGACAACGAGGTAAAATACCATCATCAGCGCATTGAGCGCGAGCGGCGCGAAGGTGTTTACAAGCTGCTCCGCTATTGTCGAGTTTGAAAACTGCCTGCCCTGTATATCGCCTGCCATGCGCTGAGAGAAAAACTCCATCGGCATGCGGAGCACTTTCCACATAAATTCCGTATTGCCGACCATGGCGAGCTTGCCGTTGATTTTCAGCGAATAGACCGCCTGAACCCATGCGACTATCAGCTGTATCAGGCTGATGCCCGCGAGCGCGAGCGTAAACGGCATGAGCCAATCGGGATTTTCTCCCGTCAGCAGTCGGTCGAGAAAAACGCGTGAAAATGCGGGCGTTATAATGCCGAACAGGGAAGTAATAATCGTCGTCAGTGTGACAAAAGCTATAGCCGTTCCCGCGCCTTTCAGCCGCTTTTTCGCATAGCTTATCATGGACTGCGGCTTGCCGCCGGGAATGAAATTTTCGTCCGGCTCAAAGAAAAGGCATATTCCCGTAAAGGATTCGTCAAAGGTTTTCATCGAAACCGTATATGTACCTTTCGCGGGGTCGTTCAGCACCGCCTTGTTTCCGCGGAAGCCGTCGAGCACGACGAAATGGTTGAAATTCCAGTGGATGATGCAGGGGAATTTGCCCTCCTTGCGAAGCATTTCGGGCTCATAGCGATATCCCTTTGCCGTGAGACCATAACTGCGGGCGGCGCGCAGGACATTTCTTGCATTCGAGCCGTCGCGCGAAACGCCGCAGTCGAGGCGAACCTGCTCGAGCGGTATCCACTTACCATAGTAGGCGAGAATCATCGCAAGGCTTGCGGCGCCGCATTCGAGCGCCTCCATCTGCATCACGACGGGAACTTTCGCCACCCCTTTTGTCACGGGGGATTTGATTTTTTTATTTTCCTTCATTCTGCGCACCTCAGCCGAGTACAAAGTCGAGCGGTCTTACGCGCTCGAGAATTATCGAGACGCTGTAGGTGCCGTTTTGCAGGTCGGGCGCGTCTACGACGACGGCATAAGCCCAGTCGCCCTCCGCAAGCCCCGCGAGATGTATCAGATAGGAGCCTGTGCTTTCGTCAAGGCGCGTCGGCTCCGACGCAACGGACGAAACGGTATATTCGTTTTCGCCTACCGTCACGCTCATGCCGGACTGTACCTTTTCAAAATCGGCTTCGCCTATATAGCATACGAGCTTCCCGTCCTCGCATATGCCGCCTGTCTGCAGCTTTGTGTCGAGCTGTCCGTATATTCCCCACACGCACACGCCGATAAGAAGCACGATGACTGCGGCGAGAATCATCCATACGCTCGGGTTTGCGACGCGGATGTAATCGTTCATCTGCTCGGGAGACGAGATTTTATCCATGCTTTTCCGGCGAAAAATACTGCTGTTCATATTTCTACCTCTCTGAAGTTTGATTTATAAATGAATAAGCTCACATATTCTTTTTTATGCGGAGGATATTCTTCCCGTCCCTGTATTCGTAGGAAATCTCGTCCATGGTCTTTTTCACCATGAAAACTCCGAGTCCGCCGATGGCGCGTTCCTCTGCGGAAAGCGTGATATCGGGGTCGTCCTTTTTCAGCGGGTCATACGGCACGCCGTGATCTATGAATGTGATAACCACGGAGATAGGCTCCTCCGTGACCTCGACGCGAACCGTTGCGGGACCCGTCTCGGGATTATATGCATAGTGCGCTATATTGCCGAAAAGCTCGTCTATCGCGATGTCTATCTGCATCTGCGCTTTCATCGGGCATTCGATTTCCTCAAGCTGTTCGTTGACAAAATCGGTCACTTTTTCTATATTTTCTATGGTTGCGGGAAGAGTAAGTTCTTTCATTTTGCGTCACCTCCGTTATATTTCAGATAAAGCATCGTAATATCGTCAAATTGAGGGGCATCTCCGACAAAAGCGTCTATATCGGCTTTCACGGCGCGGCATATCTCTTCACCTGTGAGATCGCCCATGCTGTTCAGCAGAGCGAGAAGCCGCTCCTCGCCGTAAAGATTGTTTTCGCTGTCCGTGGCTTCCGTCACGCCGTCGGTATAGAGATATATTTCGTCGCCGGGTGCGAGCGTAAATTCGTTTTTGCGGTATTTCATACCCTCCATGCCGGCAAGAATGAAGCCGGGCTTGGATTTCATATATTCAAAGCCGCCGCCTGCATGCCGCACAAGAGGGGGATTGTGCCCTGCATTTGCAAATTCCACCTTGCCTGTCACTATATCGAGTTCGCCCATCCATGCCGTGACGAACATTCCCGCTTCGTTGGATTCGCAGAGTTTTTCGTTTGCCGTGGTGAATACTTCATCCACAGGCTTGCCGGCTTCGGCATAGCCTTTGATTATGGTTTTCGCCGTCATCATGAACATGGCGGCGGGGATTCCCTTGCCGGAAACATCGGCGATGAGGAAGCCGAGTTTGTTTTCGCCTACGAAATAGAAATCGTAGAAGTCGCCGCCGACCTCCTTTGCCGTGTCCATCGTGGCGTATATGTCAAATTCGCTGTGCCCGGGATAAGGCGGGAATACCGAAGGAATCGCCGAATGCTGAATCGACCTTGCAAATTCGAGTTCGCGGTCGATACGCGCCGCCGCCTCCGCGATATAGCGCTTGAGCGTGACGACGGTCGAATTTATATCGTCGGAGAGCGAGGCAAATTCCTCGTTTGTTCTGACATTGACGACCGTGTCGAGATTGCCGCCCGTTATCATGGCAAGCGACCGGTTTATCTTGACCATGTTGTCCACCACAAGCTTCTTTATGAGAAAGTAGACAACTATGAAGAGCATGCCGAAAACGACAAATTCCATGAATACCGTGATATACACGGAGATATCGCGGGAGAACATCGCTTCGCTCTGCGGCATGACGGCTACGATATAGTAGCCCTCGGAAATGATATACGAGCAGAATGCCGGCTCACCGTAGGCGACAGCCTCGAAAGTTTTATCTTCGGGCATGGTGTCGCGGTCGATATATATTCCCGTGACATAGAGGTTTAAGCCCTCGTTGCCGTGTCTGTCGCTGACGATATTCCAGTCCTCTCCGACGATGATGAGCGCTCCGCTCTCGCCGATATGGCGGTTCCGCGTGACGCCGATGACGACATCGTCGATATCCCTCTGGAAGCGCTCCGCATCGTATGCGACCTGAATAAAGCCGCCGTCGGCAAGCGCTACGCCCGCGTATTTGCGCGAGATGGTCGGGTCGGATGAGGTGGGCTGATAGCTCTGGACATATTCTTTCGTCTCTCCGTCGAGGAGAACGAGAAATTCCGCCGACTGCTCGCCGCCGCGCATATCGTAATTCAGAAAGCTGTCATATGTCGAAACGGTTATGATTCCGTCACTGTTTATTATATTGATTTCCGCGATATCGTATTCTTTTCCGAGCATTTTGAGCAGTTTTGCGTTCGCTCTGTCGGATGAATCTATGCGCGAGGCAATTTCTCGTGTGATTTCAAGGAGATTCTTGTTTGAAGCCTCGAGGATATCCTCGCGGACATCTTCGATATTGAGCCTGATAAGCTCGTTTGCGTCGTTTTTCGCAAGCTCCGTCTGAAGCGCCCATGTGAATACCGTCGTCATGAGGAAGCCTGCGGTCACGCATATGAGAAGCCATCGCTGAAAGGACTGCGAGATATTTTTCAGATTGTGCCGCGTGCTTTTGCGCTCTTTTTCCGAGAGGAGCGACAGCAGGGCGCCCGCGAGCATTACGGAAAGACCGTTTACCGCTATCATCGGGAGCGAGCATGCGCGCACGAATGAAAATGCGGTGTGCACATCCGACATATTCGTCAGGAATATCATCAGCATATGTATGACTTCCGTTATGATTGCGGTCGCGAGGCAGTAGTGCCATCTCGGCTTCTTGTTGTCAAACATATATTTGCGCAGAACAGCCGCGAAAACGCCTGCGAGAACAGTCGAAATACTGCAGGCAAGGCGCGTATATTCGCCCGCGCCCCAGAAAACGGCAAACCAGCGCTCAACTCCGCCGATGACGCCCGCTATGATTCCCGCGGGAGCGCCGAAGAGAAGCCCTGCACAGATTGGCGAAGCGTCGCGGGCGTTTATGACCGCGCCCTCGATTTTGACGCCGCATTCCGTGCCCATGATTGCCAGCGCGCCGAACATGATTCCTATCAGTATCTGCTTTGCCATATACGGCATTTTACGCGCGGCTTTTGTCCGCTCAGCCATATAGACGAGCGCCGACAATACCACGGGGCAAAGCGATACGAGAAAAAGCCAAAGATAAGTTTTCATATTTTACCGCTCATTCTATCGTGAGAATTTCCGAAAAGCCCGTTATCTCAAAGATTTCCATGACATCCGCATTCACGCCCGTCAGTTTCATTTCGCCCTGACGGTTCATGACTTTCTGCGCGGCGAGCAGAACGCGAAGCCCTGCGGACGAGATATATTCCACCTCGCCAAAGTCGAAAACGAGTGCTTTTACTCCGTCTATCGACTGCTTGAGTTCCGCTTCGAGTTTCGGAGCCGTTGTCGTGTCGAGACGCCCCGAGAGTTTGATTGACAGCTTTTCGCCGTCGCGTACCTTGCTTATTTCCATATCATCATATCCTTTCAGAAATAAAATTTTTCGTTTTTGTTTTGCGCCCGATTCGGCGCGGCAGTGTGTTTATTATGTATCGCACGCGATTATATATAAAAATAAACATTTATTTACTATTATATCATAGCCGGAAAGAAAAAACAATAGAAAAATACACATTTTGCGAAAAATATGGCTTACGGATGCGATTTTTGCCGCGGAGCCGTCTTGCCGCAAAAAAAAGCTCCGGCGACCGCTTTAACTTTGCGCGGTACTGTGCCGAAGCTTTTTTGCAAAATATTCCGTCAGAGCGGGACTTACGGCTTTTTTCGGCCGAGTCCTTCGAAAAAATCCTCATATTCGCAACCGTATATTTCCTTGAGTTCAATGAGCACGCTGATGCGGACATTCAGCTCGCCGGATTCGTATTTGGCATAGCAACTGCGGGCGATATCGCAGCCGCGGAGCTGGAGTATAGCGCAGAGCTTTTCCTGCGAGATATTGTGGCTGTCGCGAAGCGCACGCAGATTATCGCCTATTCTTCTGTCTCTTCGTAATTTCTGCTCCATATCATCACCTTTTTTAATTATTTGACCAGTATCGGTTGCAACCGATATTATTTTGTGCTATAATTATCGTAAATATTGACCGCGATACTGGTCAAAAGTCGAAAAAAGGAGAATTTTATGAAAATTTGTTGCATTACGGGGCATCGACCGCATAAATTTCCTTTTGATTATACGGACAGAAGCGGGGAAGCATACAGAAAATATGCAGACGGGCTTTGCCGCGCGGCAGAGGAGCTTGCCCGCGAGGGCTACGGGCTTTTCCTCTCGGGCATGGCGGAGGGTGCTGACAGCGATTTCTTTCTCGCGGTTATGCGGGCAAAAGAAAAGCTCGGCGAGCGCGGAGAGGCGATAGCCTTCGAGGCGGTTTTTCCTTACCCGAATAAAAAATCCGGGATATTCGAAACGGAATATCCCGGGGTGAAAACTACGGTATTTTCGCCGCGCTTTGACAGGTCGTGCTATCAGCGGCGAAACGAATATATGGTTGATAAATCCGACCTCGTGCTTGCCGTATGGAACGGCGAGAGGGCGGGCGGAACATGGAATACGATAGCGTATGCGGAAAAGACGGGAAAGCCCGTGAGATACATAATGCTCTGGAAAAACAAATAAAAAAACGGCTCGGCGAGCCGTTTTTTTATTTATCCAGTTCGCGGCTCAGAATCTGGCGCACGCGGGTATAAACGGAATCGCCGCTCTCCTTTTCGGCACCGTGCATGAGAAAGGTTGTCCCGTAGAGCAGGGCTTTCACAAGCATGGCTATCTCGGCGGCGGACTCTCTGCTCTCGCCCTTTTGCAGGCGGTAATTTATGATGCGGCTCTCGATTCCCTCGGTCATCAGCCGCTTCTCCTCGGTCTGCTCGGCTGTGGCATCGATATCGCCGAGCATTATCACTGCGAGAAACTGCGGATTGGCATTGAGAAAGAGGATGAATGTCAGGCAGAGCTCGGTTATCTTTTCGAGTTCGTCCTCGTGCGCTGTGCATACGGCTTTTTCCATCAGTTCCCACTGAGCGCGGATGTAGCGGAGCATCTCGAGGATGAAGTTGTCCTTGTTTTCAAAGTAGCTGTACGGCGTGGCGCAGGAGATATTGCAGCTTGCAGCCACTCTGCGCATGGAAAATCCAGTTATTCCGTTTCGGCTGATTTCCGCTATTCCTGCTAAAATTATGCGCTCGCGAAGCGTTTTCAGTGCCGCCGTGTCTTTCATTTTGTGCCTCCGTACAGTTTTTATCGGTGCTATTGTAACATAAAATCAGCCGTTTTTCAAGCGGTTTTCACTAAAATAGGGCGGCAAAGCTATATTTTGGTGCCGTTTTTCACAAAATAAGCAGAAAAACCGATTTTTTTCGTATAAAGCATTGACATTTCGGCGTAAAAGAGGTAAAATACAAATAAATTAACACTGATAAATTATGGAGAAGCAAAATGGACAAGCTGACGGAAGCGAGAAAGATAATAAACTCTGTGGATGCCGAGATGGCAAAGCTTTTCTGTCGCAGGATGGCGGCGGTGAAGGATGTGCTCGAATACAAGCGCGAGCATGGGCTTCCCGTGCTGGACACGGCGAGGGAAAATGCAGTGATGGAGGCAAATTCCGCGCTCATCGATGATGAGGCGCTGAAAGAATATTATATCAGCTTCATCCGCGCGACCATGGCTGTTTCGCGCGAGTATCAGCGCAGTCTGCTCTCGGGTATCCGCGCGGCATACTGCGGCGTGGAGGGCGCTTTTGCCCAGATAGCGGCAAAGCATATATATGCGGATTGCGAGGCAAAGGCTTATCCGAGCTTTGCCGCGGCATATGCGGCGGTTGAGGAAGGCGAATGCGAGGTTGCCGTTCTCCCGATAGAAAACAGCAGCGCGGGCGAGGTAGGGCAGGTGGTGGATCTCATTTTCGCGGGCAACCTTTATATAAACGGAGTATATGAGCTTGCCGTTGAGCAGAATCTGATGGTGCTCCCCGGGGCAAGGCTCTCAGATATAAAAACAGTGTTCAGCCATCCGCAGGCACTGATGCAGTGTGCGTCTTTTCTCGAGGAAGCGGGCATACAGGCAAAAGCTTTTGAAAACACCGCGGCGGCGGCAAAATTTGTTTCCGAGAGCGGCGATCGCACTGTCGCCGCGATAGCGAGCGATGAAACGGCAAAGCTCTACGGGCTTGAAATAATCGAGCGCGATATAAATTCCGAGAGGAGCAACACAACGCGCTTTGCCGCCGTTTCGAGAGTAAGAAACGACAAGCAGAGCTTCCCGAGCGGGCAGGGGTGCGTGCTCATGTTCGCCGTCAAAAACGAGGCGGGTGCGCTTGCCGAGGCAATCAACATAATAGGCAGTCACGGCTTTAATATGCGCTCAATACACAGCAGACCGCAGAAGGACACGATGTGGCAGTATTATTTCTACGCCGAGCTTGAAGGTGATGTCAACGGCGAAAACGGCAGGGCGATGCTTGCCGAGCTTGAGGGCAGATGCGACAGGCTCAAGCTTGCGGGTACATTCGGTCTGCATATGAAAATATAGGAGGCGGAATATGACTCTCAGCGTCAGAACAGGTACGGGAAAATACGATATAATCTGCGAGCGCGGTGCGCTTTCCCGCGTGGGAGAACTGCTTAATCTCTCGCGGAAGGTGCTCATCGTCACGGACGACGGCGTGCCGGCACAGTATGCCGAAAGTGTTGCGAAAGCCTGCTATGAGCCGCATATCGTGACGCTCGCGTGCGGAGAGGGAAGCAAGAGCATCGTTTCCTTTGAGATGCTCTGCCGCACGATGCTCCTGCATGAATTTACGCGCGGCGATGCCGTGGTGGCTGTAGGCGGCGGCGTGGTCGGAGATCTCGCGGGCTTTGCCGCATCGGCATATATGCGCGGTGTGGATTTCTATAATATACCGACTACGCTTCTCTCGCAGGTGGATTCTTCCATCGGCGGCAAGACGGCTGTCAACCTCGCAGGGGTAAAGAACGCCGTCGGCGCATTTTATCAGCCGAAGCGTGTGATCATCGATGCCGATACGCTCAATACGCTCGATGAGCGGCTTTTTGCGGAGGGGCTTGCGGAATCGATAAAAATGGCGTGCATTTTTGATGAGGAGCTTTTTGATTTCATTTCAGCCTGCGCCGAAAACGGCACGGTGCACAAAAATATAGACAGGATAATCACGGAATCGCTGAAAATTAAGAAAGCCGTGGTCGAGGCGGATGAAAAGGAAAGCTCGCTTCGCCGCACGCTGAATTTCGGTCACACGGTGGGACATGCTATCGAGAGCCGCCTCGGCTGGCTCCACGGCGAATGTGTGGCGGCGGGAATGTTGGTTTTTTCCTCTCCCGAGGTGAAGTCAAGGCTTGTGCCGCTTCTTGAAAAAGCGGGACTTCCCACTTATGCCGATATCCCGGAGGAGGAGACAGAGGAGCTTGTTTCGCATGACAAGAAGGCGGCGGACGACGGAATAGTCTGTGTCTGCTGTGATAAGGTGGGCACATACGCTATGCGCAGATACACGGCTCATGAGATAGCGGAGCTGGCGAAAAAGACATTCGGCAAGGGGGCACAGATATGAAAAACACATTCGGCGACAGCCTTGCCGTAACGATATTCGGCGAGAGCCACGGTGCCGCGATAGGTGCCGTGCTTGACGGGCTTGCCTCCGGCATTCCCGTTGATGAGGAACTCATCGCACGCAGGCTCTCTCAGAGGCGCCCGAGCGGTGAGATTTCGACGGCGAGAAGAGAAGCGGACCGCTTCCGCATAATAAGCGGCGTTTACGGCGGGAAAACAACAGGCACACCGCTCTGCATAGAGATAGAAAACAGCGATACGAGAAGTGCGGATTACGCAAAAATGGAAACGCTGGCAAGACCCGGGCACGCCGACTATACGGCGCAGATGCGATACCGCGGATATCAGGATATACGCGGCGGCGGGCATTTCTCGGGAAGAATAACCGCGGCGGTCGTCGCCGCGGGGGCTATAGTCGAGCGTGCGCTCGCGGACAGGGGGATAGCCGCGGCAACGCATATTCTCACGCTCGGCGGCGTGGGCGACAGAAGCTTTTCATCCGACCCGACAGCAGAGATAGAGGCACTGCGTGAGGCGGCTTTTCCGACAATTTCAGCCGATGCGGGCGAGCTCATGCGCGGCGAGATACTCGCGGCAAGAGAACGGTCGGACAGTATCGGCGGCAGGACGGAAACGGCTGTCGTCGGGCTTCCCGCGGGCGTGGGCGAGCCTTTTTTCGATACGGCTGAGGGGCTTATCTCCCATGCGATTTTTGCCATTCCCGCGATAAAGGGAATAGAATTCGGCGCGGGCTTTGACCTCTGCCGTATGAGCGGGAGCGAGGCAAACGACGCTTTTTACTCCGAAAACGGCAGGATATATACGAAAACAAATATGAACGGCGGCATAAACGGCGGCATAACAAACGGAATGCCGGTAGTTTTTTCCTGCGCCGTGAAGCCTACTCCGAGCATAGCCCGCGAGCAGGACACCGTAAACTACATCACGGGAGAGGAAGCGAAGCTGACTGTACACGGTCGACATGACCCTTGCATAGTCCACCGCGCCTGCCCTGTGATAAGCGCGATGACGGAGCTTGTGCTCTATGATATGCTCTCCTGCCGCTATGGCACGGAATACTTCGCGTATTGAGGTAAAAATATGAGAGTTACGATAAAAAAGGGAACTGCGCACGGCACAGTCGCCGCACCTCCCTCAAAAAGCATGGCGCATCGCCTGCTGATATGTGCGGGTCTTTGCCGCGGCAAAAGTGTGATACGCGGCGTGGAGTGCTCGCAGGATGTGCTTGCCACGCTTGATTGCCTGCGGGCGATAGGTGCAAAATGCGAGCTTGCGGGAGATACCGTCACCGTTTACGGCACGGATTTTGCAGAGAGCGGAAAGCGCACTCTTAACTGCCGCGAGAGCGGAAGTACGCTCCGCTTCTTTATTCCGATAAGCATGCTTTTCTCCGGCAAAACGCGTCTCTGCGGAAGCGAAACACTGCTTTCCCGTCCGCTCGATGTATATAAAAGCATATGCCGCGCGGCGGGGCTGCCCTATAAGCAGGGAGCGGATTTCGTCGAGGTAGGCGGCAGGCTTACTTCGGGAAACTTCAAGATTCCCGGGAATATCAGCAGTCAGTTTATAAGCGGACTCCTCTTTGCGCTTCCGCTTCTTTCGGGCGACAGCCTGATAACGATAGCGCCGCCGATAGAGAGCCGCTCATATATAGAGCTGACGCTCGGCGCGCTGAAGAAATTCGGCGTGGAAGCCTATTGGAAAAACGAAAGAACGCTTTTCGTCGCAGGCGGTCAGAGCTATAAATGCGCCGATGTGACGGTGGAAGCGGATTATTCGAATGCGGCTTTCTTCTCCGTGCTCAACAGTCTCGGCTCGGAGGTGACAGTCACGGGGCTTGACCCCGAGAGCGGGCAGGGCGACAAGGCATATGAGGAATTTTTCCCGATGCTGGAGCGCGGCACTCCTTCGATAAACATTTCCGATTGTCCCGACCTCGGTCCCGTGCTCTTTGCGCTCGCCGCGGCAAAGCACGGCGGCGTTTTCACGGGGACGCACAGACTGAAGATAAAAGAGAGCGACCGCGGCGCGGCGATGGCGGGCGAGCTTGCCAAGTTCGGCGTCTGCGTGACCGTCGGCGATGACGATATCGTGGTTTATCCCGCGAAATTTCATGCGCCCGACGCTCCGCTCGAATCGCACAATGACCACAGGATAGTGATGGCACTCTGTGCATTGCTGACGCTTTTCGGCGGAAGCATAAACGGCGCGCAGGCGGTGAACAAGAGTTTTCCCGATTATTTTAATAAGCTTGTCGCGCTCGGAATAGAGGTAGAAAAAGATGATGCTTGATAAGAACAAAAGAATACTGATAGTCGGTCTCGGTCTGATGGGCGGCAGCTATGCGAAAGCGCTCTCGAAAAAGGGTTATCACATAGAGGCGCTCACGCTCGAGCAGAAAGATATAGACTATGCGCTCATGTGCGGCATGATAGAGCGCGGCTATACGGAACCGAGTGAAGAGAGCGTATCTCATGCAGATATAATCGTTTTCGCGCTCTATCCGCATACATTCCTCGACTGGGTGAAAAATTACGGCTACCTGATTAAAAAGGGTGCTATAGTCACCGACCTGACGGGCGTGAAAAGCGGTATCGTGCGCCCTGTGCAGGAGATGCTTCCGCAGGCGGAATTTATCTCGGCACACCCGATGGCGGGCAGAGAACTCTATGGCGTTGAGCACAGTGACGACACGGTTTTCGCGGGAGCGAACTACATCGTGGTGCCGACGGAGAAAAACACGCCCGAGGCGATAGAATTCTGCAAGACGCTCGGACGCGAGCTCGGATTTTCCCGCATAACGGAGCTCGGCGAGCACGAGCATGATGAGATGATAGCTTTTCTCTCTCAGCTCACACATTGCATTGCCGTATCGCTGATGACCTGCCGCGATAAATGCGAGCATTTTGTGGACTACACGGGCGACTCCTTCCGCGACCTGACGCGAATAGCGAAGATAAATGACGGAATGTGGAGCGAGCTTTTCCTCATGAATAAAGAAGCGCTCTCCGAGCAGATGCGGCTTTTTGAGGATGAATTTCACAGGATGCGCGAGCTGCTCGAGGCAGACGACAGGGAAGGTCTGCGCGACATGATGCGCCGTTCCACCGCGAGAAGAAAGCTTTTTGATAAGAAATAAATTGAAAAAATTCAAATAAAAGAGGTACATGATTATGAATATGGAATTTTTGAGAAAACTGCCGATACCGAAGGAGATAAAGGAGCAATTTCCAGTTTCTCCCGAGCTCGCGGCAAAGAAGGCTGCAAACGACGAGGCGATAAAAGCCGTATTTTCCGGCGAGAGCGATAAATTTATCCTTGTGATAGGACCCTGCTCGGCGGACAGAGAGGATGCCGTGCTTGATTATATCAGCCGCCTGCGCACCGTGCAGGATAAGGTTGCCGATAAGATAGTCATCATCCCGAGAATCTATACAGGCAAGCCGAGAACGACAGGCGACGGCTACAAGGGTCTGCTTCATCAGCCGGATTCAAATGCTACGCCTGACCTGCTCAAGGGCGTTATCGCTATGCGCGAGGTTCATATGAGAGCGCTTGCCGAGACAGGCTTCTCCTGTGCAGATGAAATGCTCTATCCGGAAAATCACCGTTATCTTTCCGATTTGCTCTCATATGTTGCTGTCGGTGCGCGCTCTGTGGAGGATCAGCATCATCGTCTCACCGCGAGCGGACTCGATATTCCCGTCGGCATGAAGAATCCGACGAGCGGCGATATTTCCGTTATGATGAACTCAATAACGGCGGCGCAGCATCCACATTCGTTTATTTATCGCGGATGGGAGGTCGTCAGCAAGGGCAATCCTTATGCACATGCTATTCTGCGCGGCTATGTGAATAAGCACGGTCAGTCCATGCCGAACTATCATTATGAGGACCTTATCTTCCTCGCGGATACCTATGCGGAGAAGAATCTCCAGAATCCTGCCGTCATCGTCGATACAAACCATGCAAACTCGGGCAAGAAATATAACGAGCAGATTCGTATTTCCAAGGAAGTGCTGAACAGTTGCAATTATAATCCGAGCGTGCGCAAACTCGTGAAAGGTCTCATGATAGAGAGTTATCTCGAGGACGGCGCACAGAAGATAGGCGAAAATATCTACGGCAAGTCGATAACCGATCCCTGCATCGGTTGGAAAAAGACAGAGCGACTCATCTATGATATCGCCGATATGCTGAAATAAACAAAGAAAGGGAATCCGTGCGGATTCCCTTTGATTTTTGCACCCGAAAAAATTTTTTCACTTTTTTTCTGCGAAAGGCAGACTTATTTCTATATACCTGATGAAAGCGCAAAACACTTTTCAAAAGGAGATGAATTATATGAAAAAAATTTTATCGCTTATGCTTGTCGCTATCATGCTGATAAGCCTTTTTGCCTGCGGAAAGCAGATTGAAAACACAAGCGGCACTACGGAAAGCACCGCGTCTGAGACCACATCCGAGCGCATAACGCCCGAAGTGACGACGAGCAGCTCCGAGACAACCACGGAAACGGAAATTACCTACGAAACAACAACATCGGCGGGATGGAAATACAAGGAAGTGCCTTATGCGGAAGAGTCATATTACAAGCTGTTTTTAAACGGCAAGGAAATCTCCGGCTATAAGATACTGATTTATCAGACATCAGAATCGATATGTCCGGAGCGCGCTATTGTAGCCGATGGCGAAGCCATGTTTGTAACCAAGCATATGCTCGGTCATGACGATGAAATACCCACCTATGAATACAAGGCGGGCGACAAATTCGAGATAAAGAGCGTCGGCAACAGCAGAATGAGATTTTATGCCGTATATGATATCGAGGGAAATAAACTCGAATATGACGGCAAGGACAGATTTTACCCGATAGAAAATATTGACACGCTCGGCGCAGGAACATATTATCTCGGATTTTCTGTAGTGGAGGAGCGCAACGAGCATCTTTTCAAGGGCTCGGAGTATTATGATGGAATCTACTATGTCAAGACAGAGAGCTATCTCTATATCAAAATAACGATAGAATAACTATAGAATAAAAGCAGCTATAGAATAAAAGGCGGCAGGTTCAAATGCAAACGCATCTGAGCCTGCCGATTTTTGTATAATCTACGCAATATCCGATTTACCAATCAAGCTGCAGGTAGTATGGCTGGTCGATTCCGTTTCTGAGGCTGTAGCAATATATGTATCGCACTATATTTTTCTCCTCGTTGCAGGCGAAAATGATATAATCATAGCTGTCGGATTCAGCCTGAAACGGTTTTTCTCCGTCATATAATATGTAACATGAAAATTCGCCATGCTTCATTTTTACAAATTTATAGTGTCTTGAATTTTCAACCGACTTTTCGACTTCTTCGAATATTTTTTCCACGCGCTGTAATTCCAGAGTGAATTTTTCATCTTGTAAAGGCCATTCTGCATAGATATCAAATGCTGAGTCAAAGCTCTCGGTGAAGTGATAGTAATATTTCGCATCAAGATATACTGTATGAATATTTCCGTCATCATCCCGCACATTTTCAAAGTAATGCGGCCATGTGGGAAATAATTCGCCGAAAAGTGTACTTCTGTTTGCAAGACAGCCAGGGTCAAGGTCTCTGTAGTCGCGAAAATCCGTGGTTTCGGAATCGGTGACAATTCCAAACGGTGCAATAAAACTTATAGGCATTGATAATATACACATGAAAATGAGTATCAGTTTTATTGCCCGCTTTACATTCGGCTTTATCTTTGTAATGACAAGAACGGCAACGGACGGCATCAACGAAAGTACAGTTAAAACCACAAAAAATGAATCGATTTTGGGATAAGAATATTCATTTATATTGCTGAGCAATCCTTTTAATGCCAAAACAAAAGGAAGCCACACCGCAGCAAAGACAGCAATGCCTTTTATAGTTTTTCCTATAATTTTTCTGTAGTTTTTGTGCGTGTGCTCGGCAGGCATTTCGAGTTTTGTTTCGCTTTGTGATAAAGCATCGGAAAGCTCGCAGAAAGAATAAGCCTTCTTATCCTCTATTAGCGAAAGCGCGTTCAGCCGTTCACGATATTCGTCCATTTTGCTTTGCGTTCTTGCTTTGACATTTTCGATTATTGAAATACTGTTTTGAGAATCGGACAAAATACTGCGTATTTCATCGATGGCAAATCCGTATTTGCGAAGAGTAGCGATATTTTTCAAATTATCTATATCCTCGGGTGAGAATTCGAATAATCTGCGACCGAGATAATTTTCCGTATATTGAGGAGCAATCAGCTGCTCGTCAATATATACTCGGATTGCTCGGATTGTGAGCCCTGTCAGCTCACTTGCTGTTTTTATTTTCATGAAAAGCACCTCCATCCGATGTCAATTATACATTGTTACATAGGGTAATTGTCAAGCGTTTTGAAAAAAATAATGTATTTTTTACGATATTTTGTGATAATGAAAGGCAAAAGGAAAGAAATAAGCAAGTTATGCACGATGTGGATGACTTGTTTGGGCTTATTATAGTAAAAAATAGTGCTGATGAATCTAAGTTGTGGATTTTATTGCCAATTTTTGTTCACTATTGCATATTGCAGATATGATGGGGATAATTTGTATTTAGACTTATCTGCTCGCTACATATCAGATTTCAATCCACATCCCCCTATGCGTGGGGGATGACACCGCTTTAACCTTACGGCAAAGGGACAGCCGCTATTTCAATCCACATCCCCCTATGCGGGGGATGACGATAGGATGGTCATATGTACCCATTTGAGATGTGATTTCAATCCACATCCCCCTATGCGGGGGATGACAGGAAATTGTGTAAAGATGTGTAGGAGGCAATATATTTCAATCCACATCCCCCTATGCGGGGGATGACCTGTAATCATTTGGGTCATATACTACATCATTGACATTTCAATCCACATCCCCCTATGCGGGGGATGACTCGCACTTGTCGCGCAAGGGACAATCAGAGCATCATTTCAATCCACATCCCCCTATGCGGGGGATGACGCCGGCCGCACGAGTCAAAGGCTGTGGGAAAAGTATTTCAATCCACATCCCCCTATGCGGGGGATGACATGGTAGGGCACGTGAGCTGTATAATACTGGGATATTTCAATCCACATCCCCCTATGCGGGGGATGACAGATATAGTAGCCTATAAGGATGCATTTAGCAATATTTCAATCCACATCCCCCTATGCGGGGGATGACTTCATCTGCAGTAAATCCAAGGGATACAGCAAATATTTCAATCCACATCCCCCTATGCGGGGGATGACAGCAAAACTGTACAATTTTTAAGGTATTGTAACTTGTTTTGCATTACTTTTTTACTAATCGGATAATTAAATCCGATTTTATTTTGAGTTTATATCTGATTTTTCTGTGTTTTTTTGGGTGCGAACCTATGCTTATTTTTCAAGCAGCATCGGCTTCGCACCGTTACAGAATCAGACTTCCCTCCGGGTCATATGATTCTTTATTCCCATACTGTTCGATTTTTGAAGAATACTTCTTTCCGAGATTATAGATTCGTATGCTGTCCGTTTCTCCGTCCATAACGCTCAAAAGCTGATTTTTTACAATTACCATTTGCGATGCATCCAAATCACATTCAAAAACAGAATTTTGTACACGCTGACCATAATTGCAACAGATTTTTGCAATCTTGGATAGTCGCTTTTTCCCTGCCACTGTTTCGGTGTTAACATCATAGGTTATCAATATAAGCATTATTTTTTCAAAAACGGCGGATAGCCGTCCAAGTCTCCTCTCATAAGTCTTGAAATAAGCAATGCCTGAACATACGGAACAAGCCCCCATTGAATTTTCTCCTTTAAAAAGGGATGGATAACTTCCTCTCTTTTCTTTGCTTGCCATTCGTAAATGAATCGTTTCCTTGCGTCATCATTCAATATTACTGCGCCGTTATCCATATATGTAAAGCTTTTTTCGTTTACAATCCGATTATTGATAAGAGTGAGAACAAATCTGTCAGCAAAAACCGGTCGCAGCTCCTCCATCATATCAAGCGAAAGAGAACACCGTCCGGGTCTGTCTGTATGCATTAGTCCCACAAACGGATCAAGTCCCACACTTCTTAAACCCGCGGAGCATTCGTTTGTCAAAAGAGAATATGCAAACGAGAGCAGACAATTTACAGGGTCGGTCGGGGGTCTGCGCGAGCGCCTGTCAAACGAAAAAACATTCTTGTTCTGCAGGATAAGCTCATTGAACACACCGAAATATTCAGCGGCGGCATTACCTTCGATTCCCCTGATTGAATCGCTGTCATCGGCGGCTTTGATTGCCTCAAGGTATGTGCCGATTCTGTCGGCGGCAAGACGAATTTTCTCGCAGTCGGTCTGTAGCGGATGGTCACGCATATAATGCAAAATCAGATATTTTGAGTTATACAGCTTGCCGATTATCATATTTTTTACAATGGAAAGTCTCTTTGCCTCGTCATCTGCCCACCTGAACTGCGTTCTCCTGAGATAAACATTCCCGCTTGTACAGCTTCCCGTATCGCATAGATACTTTCCGTATGGAGTAAAAAATGAAATCAGAATTCCCGCTTCGGCGCATTTTCCCATTAAGGCAGGCGAAGCACCTTTATATGAGAATGAGACGATTCCGTTTAATGTGTGCAGTGGGATTTGCTTATGCGTATCATCTCCGAAAATTACATCGACAGCTTCACCGTTTAATGAAAGATATGCGTCCTCGGTTGTAATGTAAAGAGTATTTAAAAGTTTCTTCATACTTTTTCTCCTCGTCAAGTGTCAATCGCAAATAATCTTTTGCCGAAACAAAGCCTTTCCCCTGCTGAAGCGACGGAAGACATATTTCTTTCAATGAGCAACTGCTACAGCCTCGGTGTTTTTTGACAGTCGGCGTGTAACCCCGACTGAACATACTGTGCATTTCCGCAAATGACAACCGCACGGTTTCACGAAGCTCATCTGTTAAACAAAATTTTTCTTTTTTTCTTGTTTCGTGATAGAATATGGCTCCCTCATCTATTTTACATAAAAACATCTCCTCAAGGCACATTGCCTGAGCGGTCACCTGCAATCTGTCGCAGTTATCGCTTTTCTGATGTCCATGCTTATATTCGACCGGACAAATACCCCATAGTCCTTGCCTGCCATGGAGAGTTATTCCGTCATCACTCCGAAAAAACTCTACGGCATCACAGCAACCGCTGATTCCGAGCCGCTCGGATTTCACCGGCATATCACGCATTGTGATTATTCCGCCGCGGATATCCGCAAGAGAAGCATCATGAACCCGATTGTGAATAATTCTTCCCTCTGCAGTCAGCCCGTTTTCGACCCACTGCTGTTCTACATGAATAAGCGCCCACTGCCTGCGGCAAAAGGAAAAATGCTGAAGTCCCGATATCAGAAGGTATTCTTTATCCTCAATAATCATATGCCGTCGATTTCTTCACAGGCGAGCCCGTCAAGGCTGTCAAGCTTAATTACATAATCGGCCGCTGAAGTCGGCTCCGCGATTCCATTATTAAGAGAAACATTTACAAGGCGATGCACCTTTGCCGAAGGATACTGCCCATCCTTGCAGTTATGCTTCCACCAGTAAAGCTTTACCACTTCCATGGAGCCATCGGGGCGAGCGGCAGATGAATCGTTTACGAAAAGTGTGCGCAGGCATTCCTTTAATGTTTCGGCATCTTCTTCGGTAAAGCCTGTCTTTTCCGCAAGCTGTACATTGATGGAGCCTTTGATTATATAAAGCCCGAATCTGACAAAATGCTTCATTCCCATCGTATCGCTTCCGCGTTCTTTGCCGTCTTCTTTATCTCCGCTGACACTCTTTGTTATCTGCATTGACTGAATATCGACAGGGTTCGCGCTCTTGGCGAGATGAATTGAAACGGGACCGCGCACGCCGACGGAAGAGCATGCGAATTCTTTGCTTTTTTTGGATTTTTTCTCTTTATCGGAACTTTTCTCTTTATCGGAGTTCTTGTTTCCAAATGCGAATACTTGCCCGAATGTTCTCACATCAAGCCATGTATCACAGGCGATATCATGATACTCTTTCACATCCGTGATTTTCTCTAAACCTATACTTTTTGCTCTGTCTTTAAGGCTGTTTTTTCCGTCGTCATAAACAAATATGGCATGTCCGCTGTCCTGCATACGATTGCGGATTTTTCTTTTAATGCACACATCGGAAATTTCGCCGAAGCCGTCATAATCCGTGCGCGGTCTGTTTCCGCCGAGCGGGTCTCCGTTGGGGTTTGCATTTGTCACCGATATAATAGCTTCAAAATCAATTTTGTTTGCAAGTGTTGTACTCATTGTTCTTCATCCTCCGATTCATTATTATCATTATCATTATCATTGTTTTTCTTTTGGCATAAAGCATCTTTTTGTAAATAATATCCCATAAGATACTCTTCTCCAAGCGGTTTGCCGATTTCGTTCTCGGGAAATTCCGAGATTACACGCATAATTCCTTCGATTAGCTTGTCATAGTAGCCTCGTTTTCCAGGCTCCAAACGAGGGTAGTAAGCGTTTTTGAGCTGTTCGATGATTACTGTTGTCGCATACAAGGGACGCTTGACAAACAGTGACCACATCCGTATTGCGTTCGGCTCCCGCTTTTCGCTATTATCAAATGCGCCCCGTTCTGCCTTTTCCAGAACGGCAAGCAGGCGTCCGAACTGATAACTTCTGTTCTTCTTTTCGGGTTCCAGTGCCATATTCCATTCCTCCTTAAATCTGTCGTATATGTATTTTTTTATAATTGCACAAGTTGTAAAAAGCTGTTTTTCACGATTTAGTTTGTCATAAAGCTGAAGCGATGAACACTTCTGAACGGCGGAGCGCATAATATCCGCAGGGAAAGGCGCCCTCTCCAATCTGCAAAGCAAAAGTCTCTGCATCGCTATCGCGAGAACCTTTTCGTCTGTTTCCACCGTTTGATTTTCGCCGATTGTCCGCGGTACACCGTAAGCCGCATCGATGATACTTTTCAAATCCGGAGATTTAACCAAGACCGTTGTAACTCCGCGCTTCCGATAGAGCCACGCGGTCGTTTCGTCCCAGAAGCGAAGCCGCTCCAAAAAATCTTCCGCTTTCATCTCGCTGTAATAGCAAACAGAAAGCCGTCCCTTTGAGGCTGCTTCAAATACCGCAGTTACCGTTTCGTCCTCCGGTTTAAAATTATTTTTGTATCCGAGGACGGTTTTGGCAAGAATTTCACGATAATTTGTGGGTGTCGGATTTTCTTCTTCCTCTGAATATTCAGGGAAAAATGAAGCAACCGGATTTTTCGTTTTTTTGCCTTTCGGATTCCAACATACAAACATCCTGTCACCACATCGGAATCCGTCGTTTGAAACGACCCATTTCAAGGCATTATGTGCTTTCTGCGAGGAGATGAAGCTCACTGTCAGTGCCTCGGAGTCGTCTGAAAATCTTCCTTTATAAGTGAAGTTGGTGGCATCATTTGAGGATATCAGTTTTGCATTTCCGGCAAATGATACGACTCCTTTAAGGTGTAGTTGTGCCGGCGTTGTGATTTCACCGGAGACATAACAAAGTGCTCTTTCTGAAGATGTGTCTGTTTTACTTTGGCAATAGTTTACATATGAGTCTATCACCGAGGGACTTTTCCAGACTTCCTCCGGCTCTGCGCAATCGGTCGATAACACTCTCCAACACACGAAATCGTCGTCTTTTACTTTTCCGACTGATGCAATATCTGTCAGTATCGTCCCCTTTTTTACATATTTGAGAATTGCTTTTATTTTAGGGCAGGCAAACTCGGAATCGCACCAATCCTGCAGCTGCTTAAGATAGGCATCATAGCTTTCTTTGTTTTCTGGACACATAAACATCAGTTTGTCGCAGAGCGGATGAGGAGAAGTTTTTGCCGAGGTACTTGAGCGCCCTGCCGACTTTTGAGTGGCGGGGATTATTATTTTCTTTTCCGACTTTTGAGCTTTTCCTTTGCTGTCTTCGGAAATATCAAAAATCTGTTCGGCTCCCCTGAATTCTCCGTCTTCCGTCACGGTTATTTCTATCTGAACGCCGGTTGTAATAAACCCTATGGGAGCAAGTGCGGCTTTTCTTTCTTCGGATTCCACTCCCGCGAGGCTTTTCGTATTGTCATATGTTTCAACTGCTTTTTGAAAAAGTCCCATCAGTGCACCTCCCCAAATTCCCTGAGTCCCGTAAAGTTTCCGCTATTATCGGCGAATATCTTCATTTTCATTTCGTGGAGCGGCTTATGGTTCGGGCAGTCCTGCGGTTTCGGGAAAATGATTATTCCGTTTCTCATCTCCGGATACCAGAAATTGAGCGTCATCTTTCCTTTTGTTTCGTTTGAGAATGCTTCATCCGGATATGTAATCCCGTGATACATATGACCGAATGATATCAGGGATGTTTCGTCATATGCGCCCTCCCCATCTCCGAATATACAGGGCTCGACATAGCCCTGACATTCTCTTGTGCCGAGGAAGATGTCGCGCCTGCCTCCTTTTTCAATCATCCGCTTCGCTATTTCATGATGCTTGTTTTCATTGCGGTCGCCTATAAGCTCGGGGCGGTTTTCGTTCCATTCAAAATGAGCGCTGACCTGATATCGGCAATCTTTAAGATAAGTGTAATATGAACGGTCGACTCCGCTACCCTCTCCGTTATATTTTATGGTTCGGATACCCTTTACCTCCATGCGGATAGGATTCATTACTCTTACCTTGTCAATATACCAGACTATCGTCGGTTTCCAGTATACGGAAGATAAAATCCCCTTCAGCGCTTCGTATGTCGGAATCTGATATGTACATTTTTCGCCGCCTACTCTTGTTATCGGGTCTGAGAACAGCGCATAATCTCCGACAACCGAAAACTCTACAATATTAGGGTGTCGCATATCTCTTCTCCTTTCTTCGGAATTATTATTCCGGTGTTATTACTGTAATAATTTTTATCGAGAACCAAAATCTGTCCGTCTCCGACGCGAGTTATTGCGGCACATTCGTATAATCTTTCAAGCTGATATGAAAAAACGGACACTGTATAGGGCTTTGCATCGTCGTATAGCTCTTTTGATACGCTTTCGCCGGAGGAAATCAGCTTTTCGGCAATCTTCTCTCCGTTGCCCCACGGAACAACGATGCTTGCCTGCTCACGGTCAAATACTTCAAATAATCTTCCGGCGGTTCTGAACGCCTGATGCAGGAAAAATCTCCCATCCTCTTTTCCCGTATATTCCGCATTCTGTGTGAGCATTGAGTAAATCGATGGGTAACCTTTTCTGACAAAATCAAAGAAATCAGCGCTTTTTGCTTTATACAATTTTTCATAAAAGAATCTTACCGATTTATCCGAAGAGAGGTCGGAATCGAATCTGTCGGCTTCCTTTTCAAAAGAATAAATCAACGATTCCGTTGCTTTTTTCGCATCGCGGATATCATTTAGCAGAGACAGATTTTCGCCAGGACAATCCACAATCCAGACAGGAGCATCGGGTTCACATTCGCCGTTTCGGTTGCACCGTCCGGCGGCTTGCACTATGCTGTCAAGTCCTGCGCACAGGCGTATTACCGCGTCGAAAGAAATATCCACTCCCGCTTCGATCACCTGTGTCGAAATACACAGAAGCTTCTTTTCATTTCCGGCTTTCAAAGCCTCTGTCATTTCGGAAAGAACTTGTTTCCTGTGAGCGGTACACATGCCTGCCGAGAGATGGTATCTGAATTCACATAGATTTTCCGTCGAATCAAAAAGCGCGGATGCCTGGTCCTTTTTGTTACAGACAACAAGAACACTTCTGTATTTGCCGAGCAATTCCGAAATGAGCGGCGGGATTTCCCCGAGCGTTTTTTCTCCCTTGTCTGTAATGGAGTTCCGCTTGAATACCGTAGCATATCTTTTTACGATGTCAGGTTCTATGATATCTTTGCATTCGACAAGCGGTCGGTGAATTCCCTCAAGATACGGCTGCGTTGCCGAGCAGAGAACAACTGTTGCATTGCACACTTCCGAAAGAAAGTTTATGGCGTAATTAAAAAGTGAAAGCGTTTTCAGCGGTACAGTCTGCACCTCGTCGATTACAATGACGCTGTTTGCAAGTGAATTAAACCGCCTTACCGAGGCTGTTTTACCGCTGAAAAGCGTATTGAGAAACTGCACAAGCGTTGTTATCACTATCGGGCTGTTCCACGAATCGCAAAGCAGTTCATAGCGGCTTAATTCATCATCGGAAAGCTCGCCTGTAATTATATCCGAATGATGCTCGAGAACAATCGAGTCATCTCCTATCGCTTTTCTTATTTCCCTCGCATTCTGCTCCAGTATGCTTAGTAGAGGAGAGATAAAAAAGATTCGTTCTTTGCCGAATGCTTCCGCGTGTTTCAATGCATACCTTAAACCCGAGAGCGTTTTGCCCGCACCCGTCGGAAGATTCAGCCTGAAAATTCCGCCCGGCTTTGACGCCGCCTGCAAACAAAGCTCGGAAAGCTCTCTTCTTGCAGTCTGAATCGGCGTAATGCATTCAAAGCCCGACAAACGGGAATTGAAGTTTTCCGTTACTTTTTTCAGTATTTCCGGAGTTAATATTCTGCCATCCTCGTATTCATTGGTACTCATAAATGAGGCGGTATCGCATCTGTCGGCATCAATCAGAGCCGAGGTGATAAGCCGCGTCAGAAGTGACAGATAAAAATACAGCTCGTCCATACATTTTGAAATTGAGCGAATCTGTTGAAATTTTGAAGATATTTCTTTGACAGAGGAGGAAAACAGCCTGTCAATACAGCTCCTGCCCGATACTTCTTCAAAAAAGCCTTTCATTGCTATGTCGTCATAGTCAGGCTGTTTGCTTATCCTGTGTGTAAATCCGCAATTTTTATCCTCGTCAAAACAATCAAACAAGCCGTGGTGTCCGCCGATTGCCGAGGACAGAATTTCGGCTGTTGCATCCTTGATGAGGTCAGCCTCCGAGGCGGATGATGAATGATAAGTGTTCAGCAGAAAACGAACTGCGGCAAATGTGTGAATAACCGACCCACGGTACACATTTTCACCCCGTGATGCTTTTTCGATATAATTGCGGAATTTATCCGTGCATTTTCCCGCATCATGAAGCAGTCCGGCAAGGTATGCGGTATCGGTAAGCTCCAACTTGCACAGATCCATTTTTGCAAGTTCCGCCGTGTTTTTGCAATGTTGCCCGACGGTTTGCACCGTTCCGTCTTTGTTTATGTGAGCGGGAAAGAACATTTTTTGCGTCTCCTTCTTCGGATTTTGTAAATCTCCGATGCTTATGCGTGGCGTATGGCTTAAGATAATTTGCCATCGCCGAATTTTTTATATTTCTATTTTACCACTTTTTGACTCGATTTGCAACTAAATTTTGAGAAAAATGTAAAAAATGGCGGTTTTCGGAGCGAAATTCTTTTATATAAAGACCAAGAAGCCAAAACTCCCGCAGACTTTGCCTGCGGGAGTTTTTTTATTGACAATCGGCATTAAATACGATATAATTATAGATAGATATACAGACTGTTACACGATGTTGAATATAGCTGAAAGCTGCACATAAAAGAAGCAGCAGATAATTCTGATAATTATATCATTATTCCTGCTGCCGCGAATTTCGGTATATTTCACTTTGAAAATAAAATCACTTAATCGAAGCGGCTTTTGCGCATTAAAAAAATTTATGAGGCTTTCTATGAAAAAAATAAATTTCTTGGTTTTATTATTTGTAATATCGATGATATTCTACGGGTGCGCAACCACATTTGACGGATATTATTACGATTTGGAAAAAGCCCGAAGCTCCGAAAATGATATTTATAATCAATATAACCAGCTGTTTACTGCTGAATACGACGGTGGCATGATTGACTTTGTTATCAAAGATGATTCGTTGCATATTGTACAGATTCTGACAAGAAACGGCAACACACAGTTCTGCGTAAAAGCACATACCACCTACCGTGTGTCGGAGTGTTTGAACGGGTCAAAATCTAAAAATCAATATGATTGGCTGTATTCCACTGCACTTGAACCACACCAATATCGCTGGTGTATAGTGGAGAAATCATTTAATGAGCAGAATCTCAATATAAAGGCTTTTGAATTTGCTTATCAGGATACTGTATTGCACTTGTGCTATGAAATAATTGCGGAATGAAATTTTATTGTTTTTAATACTTGCAAATGGCACTTGGGAGCGATAAGTAAGGAGAACACATGATGCCTTAAATGCGGAGGGAAAGAGCATGAAAGATTATGAAAATAATTGCTATAAGTTTATATTAAACTTGGTAAAAGAACTTGCACAGGATTAAGATGCTCAATATCAACAGATGGAAGAATTTGCATGGAAATTACCGGAAGAGATTGCATCAGAGCGGATTGATATATGAGGTGAAGAAAATGAGTGGAAAATTTGAAGCCAAGATTTGCTGGCTATCTGAAACACAGGGTGGACGCAAAGACATTCCGCTTGGCGATAAATATGCACCTATAATAAAATTAACTAAAACGCAGCATAAATCGAATGATTTTTGGAGTGTGTTTGTTTTCAATAAAAAGAAAATTAGCAGAAATGAAACGCTCTCCAATATAGAATATTTATCTGATAATGCACCAGATAACCTTTCTGTAGGTGTGGAATTCGTGCTATATGAGGGGTCTAAAATGGTTGCTAATGGAATTGTTTTGCGTGAAATTATGTGTTGAGGATAGGCAAACGCTTATAGCGTAAACACTATTTCTGTTTCAGCAAGCATCTTCTTTTGAGGACAAAAGGCAGGCTGCTAGGATAATCCCAAGTCCTTAAAGGTTTCAGGAGTACACCTGACAAGTTTTGCCTTTGTGGTATCACAAAGGCGATGCTTGCTGGCGAATACCACTAGGAAAATTCCCGAAATCTTTCGGTTGTCGAGTGTTTGCAAGCCATAAAAGGTTTCGGGAATTTTCAATTGCAATAGTTATAATCTCTATTCTAATGGCACGCAGTATTATCTTGTAAAGAATCTGCAAGGCTATGCAACGCAGATAATATCAGTATAAAGGAGCGTTTATATATGGACTCTATTATTGAAAAAGTATTATTATACGGAATCATCAGCACGGTTATCATAATTGCTATGATAGTTGCAATACTGGCATTCATCAGATGGGCATTGAAAGATTATAAACATTTCAAATTGATTTTTGCATTTTGCATTGCTGTTGCTATTGTTATAACAATGGTTTTGGGAATCGAATTGTCCAAAATTATTCTTGATATGCATAATGAAGACTATATAACTTACCATGGTGAGTACATCGAACGCGGCGGCGGACAAAAAAGCTTGAAAACTGTGGTTATATACGATGACCGGGGAAAAGAGATAAAACTGTTGAGAACCGGCGCAGGCGAGACGGGTGTCTATGAGGGAACCGTAGTATATGGCAGACGCTCAAAAATTATTGTCGAATATAGCGGCTCACCGAAATCCGATTAAATGTTTTGGGAAATTTCTTGAACATTCCGGCTTCAATTTAATCTATAAGAGGTAATATTATGACGAACAATTCTTATGACATTGCCAAGTGTACATCGGTGCTTAAATCAGAAGTGATAAAGTTGACTATTATTGCAATCGTTATTTTCATATTGTTTATTTCAGTGATAGTTTTATCAATACTGAAAATCAAAAATGATAAAACAAAAAAATTGCCTTATGTTCAAATCGTTGCAGCACTTATCATTTTCGGCTTTTTAATCATTTCTTTGGGGTCACAAATAGCTTCTTATTCTAAAGACTTGGCTGAAAATTCGTATGTCGAATATACAGGCGCGGCAACGATAACAACACGAAAACAGATTATTTTTGGTTGCATCCCTACCGGATACACTGAATATGTGATTTCGTTCGAATACGGAGAAAGAAATGTCAAACTTTATACGAGAAAGAAACCCGACTTGATTGGTGATGTAAATGAGGTCATCATTGTTTATGCTACTAATTCAAACCACATCATTGATTTTGACATAATACAGTAATCAAGGTGTAATATCTTCCTACTCCGCACTTCATTATGAGGTGCGGAGTTTTTTTGTTTCTCGTGTCATTTAAATTTTCACAAATCCCGAGAGTGATTTATTTCGCTAAAAAAGCACTGCGAGAGCAGTGCTTTTTGCTTTTATGGTCTTAAAAGATGGTGTTTCCCGACTGATTATGCCTTTTTATCTTTTATTGCCACGATGATTTCGCCGAAGTCGGTATTTTCATCGTTTGTAGGGTAATTCACCATAATATAATTCGGTGTAAGCAATTCATAGCCGGTTTGCGGAAGCCACTCGTTTGTTATCTTATCCCATGTCTTTTCCCGCGCATCGGTTCTCGATGTTCCTTTGCATTGGAAAATTGCACACATGACGGCAGGGAGAGTTATCGTTTTGAAGTCTTCCGTGCTTTCACACATATCCGCGCGTAAAAACTTGGTTGTGTAATCGCCGGACAGTTGATATTCCTTATTATTCGGCAAATACATTCCGAGCCGAAAAAAAGTTAAACTCTGCAGTTTGCCGTCGTCAATGCAATAAATGATTTTTTGCTCTCTGTCAACTTTTACTTTTACGCTTTGCGCTTCTTCTTTCTGAATCCTGTAATCCATAATGTAACCGCCTTTCACAAAAATTTCGAGCTTCAACGGTGCATACGATTTAATCGGACAACCGTTTTTTCTTACAGCGGTCGGTGTGGCACCATGAAAACGAGTGAATGCTTTTGTGAAGCTGTCGACGGAGCTATATCCGTATTTCAAAGCAATATCAGTTACATTTTCGTCGGTAGTAAGTAAGTCGTTTCCCGCACTGGCCAGTCTGCGGTTCCGAATATACTCTCCGACTGTAAAGCCGCAGAGCATAGAAAATGATTTCTGAAAGCAAAATGATGATACAAATGCTTTCCCCGCAATATCTTCAATTTTTAAATCGTTTTCCAGATTTGCTTCAATATAGTTGATTGCTTCACTGATGCCTTCAATCCAGTTCATTTTATCCCTCCCGTCCGTTCTGTGGTTTCATTATAGCATAAGATTATATATCTGTCTCGATTTTTTCTGCCTTTGTTTGTCCGCTTTTACGGATGTCCGAGAGACCGATACGGTGCATGCTGTCAGCAGTTTCCCGATGCCCCTTAATGATTTACACAGATTCACCTCACATATAAATCTATCTGAATGGTAGCATTCAAATAGTTTACAATATCAAGAAAATTTCTTTCAAAATATAATGCGGGTTTACTGTTGCCATCAAAAAATGAGACGATATCGAAAACGACTTTTCCGCCGTTTTCATCACAGATTTTTTTGATATCCGGTAGTTTAGCAGATATATTTTCCATTAACTCATTCAATACAACGCCCAAGTCTCTTTCTTCTTTTTCTTCTGTTTTCAGCGTCCAAAAACCCTCGATAGGCTTATTTGTCAAAGGCGAAATTCGTTTTTCATTACGCGATTTACATTCTGTCGGGGCAATTCCCAATTGCTTTGTTATCGAGTGCACATCAAAATCATTATCAAAAATCATGTGCATCTCTGCATAAATTGTACAGTGATTACTCACGGATTATCTCCTCCATATCTTGCTTTATAAATTGATTACCAAAAACAAAAAGCATTGCTTTTCGCAATGCTCTTTTTTTTGGAGGCACCACCCGGAATCGGACCGGGGAATAAAGGTTTTGCAGACCTCTGCCTTACCGCTTGGCTATGGTGCCGTAAATTTGCTAATATAGTATAGCAGAAACGCATGAGTTTGTCAAGGGCTTTTAACAGTTTTCCGCAAATATTTTTGCAGCATTACAATTGATATGAGACTAAAATCGTAAAAAGCACAGGAAAAGTGATTGAAAACAGACAGAATAATCTTTTTCACAAGCAAATCTCACGGAAATGGCTCAATCGCTTCATAAAAGATTATGCCGTGACCTGCAAAAGTATGCTGAACGCAGAGACCGCTGTGCGGCGCCCTGAGGATTTGCTCGTTCGGCTTCTTCGTTACGCTTTGCTGCCGCTCTCACATATCCGCAGGGCGCATACTGCTCCTTTTTCCTCAATTGTTTTTTGAAATGTGGGTCTCACATCCTACGATAATCAATTCAAATAATACGAAGAAACCGTACATTTCTTTTTGTTCAGAATAAACATTGCCGACAAAACCATGTATGCGGCAATACCGCAATGTCCGCTGATTATATATCCGTTTCCGCGCGGATGCTTGTCTGTGCTGTATTCTATGATTCGGTTTTCCGTAAACAAAAGAAGCAACTCGTTCAGGCGGGGAAGAGCAATACCCGATTTTTCGATGAGGTCGCGTTTGGATGTAGGCGCATCACATTCCAGTGACAAAATCAGTTTTTGCCCATCCTCACTGCAAAGCTCTTTCATGATATCAATCGTCTCAGATTCAAAAACCGAAAGCTTTTTGATAAGTTTCGATTGTATAACACAAACTATGCCCTCGTCGTCCCATATTTTCGTGCCGAACGAACCGATAATGCGAAGATTCCCGTGCTTTTTGTCCTCCTCTTGTATTTTGCGATTGCCCACTTCCGCAAAATAAATTCCTTTCCACATTTTCCACAAGTCCTCGCCGAGTTCACGATGAAGATTGCCTGCGTAGCCTGCCGCATCTGCTTTTGCCCAGATAAATTCAGTGCCGAGCTGTTCTATTCTTTCAGCCACGGCATCGATATCGCCGCTTGACTCGGTTTCGAGCAGAACATCTGCGGAAATTCCGTAGATGTCGCTTATCGCTTTCAGATTAAAACAGTCCGGCAGGCAATCGCCCGATTCCCATTTTGATATTGCCTGCGGAGATATGCCTATTTTCTCGGCGACATCTTCCTGCGTCATGCCGAGTCTCTTTCTGTGATTGCGAAGCTTTTCACCAAATAATTTTTGATTCAACATATTTTTATCCTTTCTGCTTTTTTCAGATGGCCACCTTGTAATCAGATTATATCATATCGCTTTTTAAACTTGCAATAGTATTTTTGTTGAATTTTATGCGATTCTCTCTACCGTGGGTTGAATTTTCGAGATTCGTGAGCGACCGGCGGCGGAATATCTTCTCAAGCATGGCAACGAAAAACGGTCAGAATATCAAAACGCTGCCTGCCGAAACCGACAGACAGCGCCATAAAACTATATTTTTCTGAGAAACCCGAAATTTTATCCTGCGGTATTATGCATACGCTTCCACGAGGCATTTCCCCTCGAGGAATTTCGTGAAGCTTGCCCGTTCCTCCGCGGAAGCGAAGCAGGACATAGGCAAAACATATGCCATGGCATTGCTCATATAAATGTACATTGCCTTATCGCCATCGATGCAGACTCTTTGGATTGCCGAATATTTCTGCTCTGTTTTGCTCGTGGGAGTTGTTTCCGTAAAGCTTTCATCGGAAAACTCGAACGAAGATGAGGGCGAATACCCCAAGGTTCCTGCCTTATGCATCCGCTTTATCGAATTCTTTATGCTTGAAAAAAAGAAACGGGGGATGAAAAATTGCAATATCGCAGTCACGACAACCATGATTGCCGCATAAATCAGCGAAAAAGATGAAAAATCTGATACAAACATTACAGTAGCGGCGATAAGCAGCAAAAGCCCTGAAATGCTTATTCTGAATGCTTTTATCCCTTTCTTTCCGTAAGGCGATTTCATCGCATGAAACATGTTGAAATCAAGAAAATCTTTTTCCGTGAGGTTGACATCAAATCTGAATTCCATAGAAGCATCCTTTCATTGTTATTCGGAGATGCGGAAAAGCTTGCGCGCGTTTTCAGCCGTTATGTGCGCCACGGTATCAACATCGACGCCGTGCAGTTCGGCTATCTTTTCTGCGGTATAATGTATATATCCGCTGTGATTTATTTTGCCGCGCATAGGTACGGGAGCGAGATACGGCGCGTCTGTCTCTATGAGCAGGCGGTCGAGCGGGGTAGCCTTTGCCGCCTCATGAGTTTTTGCCGCGTTGGTAAAAGTCACGACGCCCGAGAAAGAGAGATACCATCCGAGTTTGATATATTCGCGCGCCATTTCGGCACTGCCGCTGTAACTGTGTATCACGCCGCGGACATCGGGATGCGCCTTTACCGTATCGAAAACATCGGCGTGCGCCTCTCTGTCATGGATTATAACGGGGATATCAAGCTCCTCGGCGAGCTTCATCTGCGCCTCGAAAAAGCGCTTCTGCACATCCTTTTCCGAGAAATCATAATGATAATCAAGCCCTATCTCGCCGATGGCGACGACTTTCTTTTCGCGGCAGAGCAGACGCAGGCGTTCCATCTCATCCTCAAGGGAGGGGAAGCGCATACATTCGCTCGGGTGTATACCCGCGCTTGCGTACATATGAGGATATCTCGCCGCCGTCTCAATGCATTTTTTTGCATCGTCATTATCTATGGCAACGCAGATTATCCCGCATATATCGGAGGCGAAAAGCTCATCTGTGAGCGCGAAATTGCCCGCCAGCTTTTCATCGGTATAATGCGCGTGTGTATCGAAAAATTTTTCCATCTTTGCTTATTTTGCGCTTGCGGCTTTTCTTGCCTCGTTATCTGCGGCGATGCGCTCGAGCATCTTCGCTTCGTCTATGCGCGCGAAAAGCACGCCTGTGTCGTTTACTTCCTTGCCTGCTTCAAGCCCGCCGAATGTTGCCGCGCATTCGATGCCGGTATTCTCGGCATTTATAGCGTGCAGAATCTTCTCGCAGGTTTCGGGCATAACGGGAGCGAGCAGAACCGCGGAAATGCGGAGCGACTCAAGCAGATTATAGATGACGGTTTTCAGCCTGTCTGCCTTGGATTCATCCTTGGCAAGCGACCACGGTGTTGTCTCGTCGACATATTTATTCGCGCGGCGGAGCAGGTCGAAAACAGAGGCGATGGCATCGGCGATATGATAGCTTTCCATATTTCCGATGAAGCCGTCGTAAGCCGCCTTTGCCGCTGCGATGAGTTCATCATCGGGTTCGCCTTTTTCCGCAGGCGCGGGGATAACGCCGCCGAAATATTTCTTTGTCATGGAAACGGTTCTCGAAACGAGATTTCCGAGGGTATTTGCAAGATCCGTATTGAAAACGGAAATTACGGATTCATAGGTGATACTGCCGTCGGAGGCATAGGGCGTCTCCGCGAGCAGATAGTAACGCACGGCATCCAGCCCGAAATAATTTACCGCATCGTCGGGATAGATGATATTACCCTTGGATTTGCTCATCTTATCGCCGCCGAAAAGAATCCACGGATGCGCGAAAATTTTCTTCGGCACAGGCTCTCCGAGAGCCATGAGAAATGCTGGCCAGTAAATCATATGGAAGCGGATGATATCCTTGCCTATGACATGGAGGTCGCAGGGCCAGTATTTCTTGTAGAGCTCGGAAGGATTTTCGGGGTCATAGCCGAGCGCGGAAATATAATTGGGCAGCGCATCGAGCCATACATAAACGACATGCTTCGGGTCAAAGGGAACGGGCACGCCCCATTTTATCGTAGAGCGCGTAACGCAGAGGTCCTGTATACCCGGCTTGATGAAATTGTTTATCATCTCTTTTTTGCGCGATTCCGGAACGGCAAAATCGGGGCATTCCTCATAGAATTTCTCTATGCGCTCCTGATATTTGCTCATTCTGAATTTATATGCTTCCTCGCTGGAATGAACAAGCGGTCTGCCGCAATCGGGGCAAACGCCGTCCGGCGCCTGAGTTTCCGTGAAATACGATTCGCACGGCACGCAGTAAAGTCCGTCATAAGTGGTTTTGTATATGTCGCCCTGCTCATAGAGCTTGGTGAAAATCTTCTGAATGCATTTCACATGCTCTTCGTCCGTAGTGCGGATGAATTTGTCGTAGCTTGCGCCCATCAGCGCCCAGATATCTTTGATTACGGCGACGACTTCGTCTACATATTCTTTCGGCGAAACGCCCTTTGCCGCGGCGAGGTCCTCTACCTTTTGCCCATGCTCGTCCGTGCCTGTGACGAAGTAGACATCATAGCCCTGCTCGCGCTTGAAGCGGGCTATCGCGTCCGAGGCGACGATATCGTAAACATTACCGATATGCGGCTTTCCCGAAGCATACGGGATAGCCGTGGTCAGATAAAATTTTCCTTTGTTTTCCATATTATTATGTCCTGCCTTTTCAGTTATTTCTTTCGTAAACAATATTGCCGGAAACGATTACTTTCTGTATTCCGAGCCGCTCGTCGCAGATGACAATATCCGCTGATTTGCCGATATCGAGCGAGCCTGTCTTATCGTAGATTCCCGCCATTTCCGCAGGGGCTTTTGTCGCGCAGAGAAGTGCTTTCTCAAGCGGAATATCGCAGAAGCGCATCAGATTCAGTATCGCCGTCGGTATATCGAGCGTACTGCCGACTATCGTGCCCGCGCTCGTGCATGCTTTCTTTCCGCGCAGAGTGAACGGAATGCCGTTCATATCGTAGTCGCCGTCGGGAAGACCTGCCGAGGGGATTGAGTCTGTTATCAGTACGAATTTATCGCCGAAGCGGAGCTTTGCATTGTATGCCGCCTCGACCGTTTCGGGCGCGAGATGAATCCCGTCGCAGATAAATTCCGCGAAAGCGGGCGTGGCAAGCGCCATGCCGGATGCGCCCGGCTCGCGATGCCTGAATTCCGACATCGCATTGAATGTATGCGTAAACGAAACGGCACCGTCGGCGAGCGCACGGCGCACCGTTTCCGCATCGGCTCCTGTGTGACCTATGCCGACGCTTCCGCCGCTGCGGACTATCTTGTTTATCACGCCCTCGCCCTTGTCGTCATGCTCGGGGGCTATCGTGAAATGCGCATGGAGCGGAGCTATGCGCTCGATAATCTGCGAGATTTCGTCAAAATGCGGCTCACGGATAAACGATTCCGTGTGGCAGCCGCGCTTTTCCTTATCTATATAAGGTCCCTCTACATGAATACCGGCGAATTTCGCGCCGCCTGAGGCACTTTTTATCGTATCTATTGCGCGGTATATCTTATCGAGAGGCGCGGTCATCACGGTTGGGTACATCGTGGTGACGCCTGTTTTCGCATATTCGACCGCGAGCGCGTTCATTTCGGATGTGTCCGCCTCCATTATGTCTATGCCCATGCGCCCGTGCGTATGCAGATCGATGAAGCCCGGGAGCACATAGGCTCCCGCCGCATCTATCGTTTTCAGTGCGATACCCTTGCCGCAGATGACATCATCGAAATAAAGCGTCCTCTCTTCAAAGGCGCATTTTTCGGTATTGTAAACCTTTCCGCCGATAATTCTTGTTTTCATAAGTATTCCTCGACTTATACACTTGTATATTATAAGTTATACAAATGTATAATATCATATTTCCAGTTTTTTCTTATATTAGTATACCATATTTTTCTGCATATTACAAGGGAATTTGCGTTTTTTCTATTTTTTCATGACCTCGGCGTAGACCTCGCTTTTGGCAAGCCCTCTGTCGGAAGCCACGGCTTTTATCGCGTCTTTTTTCGTCATGCCGAGCGAAACATAATGCTCCGTATGCTCCTCCGTGCTCATGCCCGACCAGAAAGCTTCTTCGCGTACCTCGTCTTCGGAGGCGCCCTCGAGGATAAGCACATATTCGCCGCGCGGAGCCTTTTCCTCATAGTATTTCATCGCGCCCGAGACCGTTGTGCGGATGACCTCTTCATTCAGTTTTGTCAGCTCGCGGCAGAGCGAGAGCCGCCTGTCGCCGAGCACGGCGAAGATATCGGCGAGCGTGCCGACGAGCTTGTGCGGCGCTTCATAGAGGATGACTGTGCGGCGTTCGTTTTTCAGAGCTTCGAGCGATTTTCTGCGCTCGGCTTTCGCCGTGGAGAGAAACCCCTCGAAAACAAAACGCGATGTCGGCAGTCCCGAGACGGCAAGCGCCGATACCGCGGCGCACGCGCCGGGGACTACGCATACGGGAATGCCTCTCTCGGCGCAGAGACGGACGATATCCTCCCCCGGATCGCTTATCGCGGGCATGCCTGCATCGGTTATCAGCGCACAGGAGGCACCGTCCTCTATCCTGCGGACTATCTCTTCGCCGCGTTCGCGCTTGTTATGCTCAAAGTAGCTGACCATCGGCTTTTTGATGCCGAAGTAGGCGAGCAGTCTGCCGCTGTTGCGCGTGTCTTCGGCGGCGACGAAATCCACCTCGGAGAGTGTTTTCAGCGCGCGCTCGGAAATATCGGCGAGATTGCCTATCGGTGTGCCGACGAGATAGAGCGTTTTTGCCTCGGTTTTATTTTTCTCCGTTTCGGGAGAGATATATTTTTCAGGGCTTTTTATAGAACTCATGAAAGTCTCCGTTTTCGTAAATGTATTTCATTTCATCTGTGTAATCTGCCTGCGTCATGTCATTTATACTTTTGTATATAATCAGGGGGCGCGTGGTGAAAACGCCCGCCGCGGCTCCTTTTTTGGCTTCCGCGAGCACAAGGCATGGAACATGGGAGACCGTCGGATAGACGAGGGTCAGCCGCTTCGGCTCGAGCGAATTTTCGCGCATGGCGGAGATGAGCTCGCCGAGCCTGTCCGGTCGGTAGACCGCGCAGAAAAGCCCGCCGAAGCGAAGCAGGCGCGATGCGCATGAGCAGAAATCGTATATGCTGCCGTGAAGTTCTCTGCGCGAAATTCTGTCCGCCGTGTTCTCGTTTGCCTTGCCCGAGTCCGCTTTCAGATACGGCGGATTTGAAAAAACGACGCCGTATCTGCCGTTATATTCCGCAGGGATATCGCGTATATCGGAATGCAGGATGCGCACCTTGCCGGAAAGACCGTTTTCCTCGACATTTTTCGCCGCCACGGCAAAAATATCATCCTGCAATTCAAAAGCGTCGATATCGCGCATTTTGCCCGATGAGGCGCAGAGCAGCGAGATAACACCCGAGCCCGCGCCCAGCTCGCACGCTTTTTCCTTGCAGGAGCGCATATAGGCATACAGCAGATACGCGTCCGTGCCGAAGGCAAGTGAGCCTTTTTTCTGGAAAAGAGAGAGATTTTCGTTTATTTTTTCATTATATATATCCATTTCCGCCTCACTCTCTGTTCTGACGGAATATTTCGAAAGCGATGACGGAAGCCGCCGATGCCGCCGATAGCGCCGCAGGGAAGTCCCTGCCGTAATCAAGCTCGATTATCTCATCGGCAACCTCGAGCGCCGCCTTTGTATTTCCTCTCCGCTCGCCGCCAACGGCAAGGAGCAGGGGAAATTTCAGAGCGCAATCGTAGATACTGCGGCTTTTTTCGCTCTTGTCGGCAACGGCAAATTTATATCCCGCCGCACGAAAAGCCTTTGCCGTTTCGGCGAAATCCTCGGAGACGCGCATATCAAACATTTCGGAAGCGCCGGCTGACGCGCGTGCGACTATGCCGGAAACGCCTGTCCAGTTGTGCTTCTCGAGGATGATTCCCGTCACGCCCGCCGCATAGAGCGAGCGCAGGCAGTAGCCGAAATTATAGGGGTCCTCGATGCCCTCGAGCATGACATAGAAGCCTTTTTCCGGCAGGTTTTCCGCGCTCGCCGCAGGGAAGCTTCGCGGAGAGCAGACGGTGAGAATCCCGCCGTGGCTCGTGCCGATGGCGAGCGCCTCTATTTCCTCTGCCGCAACGGGCAAAACGGGGAAGCCGTATTTATACCCCATGGCACGAAGATAAGAAAGCTCTTTGGCTCTCGATTTTCCCCGCGCCTCGTCGTATATTATCTTTTCTATTTTTCTGTCGTTCACTCCGCTTTCGGCTCCGCGTATCACGGCACGAACCGAGATCATACCCTCCATTATATCGGAGGCGGTGAATTTTTCGGCTTCCTTTTTTGCCATGCCTTATGTCCTTTACCTTGTCTTATTTTAATTCGGATATGAAATTCTTGTTTTCGCGCATACGGCTGAGCATCAGCGCGAGCTCCTCATGAGAGATGATATTCTGCGGGCGGAGCGTCCCGTCGGGATAGCCGACGATTATGCCGTATGCCACCACGCGCTTCATCGCCACACGGAAGGCTTCGTTTGTATCCTCAAAATCGGGGAAGCTTTCCGCCTTGCTGCTCGATATGTACGATGAGCAGAGTGCCGAGGCGATATATGAAGCTTCCTCACGGGAAACGCCCTCTGTCGGCGCAAAGCGGTATTCGCTTCCGTCGGCATAAAGCGGGAAGAGTCCTCTTGCCACGGCGGCGCGAACATACGGCAGATACTGCTCGCTTATCATATCGGCATCGCTTACCGGCAGCTTGTAGTTATCATATTTCTTTTCGTCTATGCCGAGATATTTCACCATGGCGCGAGCCATATATTCCCTCGTGACACCGCTCTCGGGATAGAAATATGTCTTGTCGCCCTTGGGAAAATATTCGAGCACGCCGTCCCTGCAGAGCAGGTCGATTTCGCTCTTTGCGAAGCTGTCGCCGATATCGCAAGGGGTGACATAATCGGAAGCGGTGACACCGCCGCCAAGAACGAAAATTCCGATGAGCACTATCAGCAGTGCGCCGACGAATATGCCTGAGAAAACGGGTAGATTTTTTTTCATAAATTTTTCACCTCACGAATAATATATTCTGTTTAGAATATACCACACGGAGCGCGCGAAAACGCTCACAATCGCGGGGAGAAAAATATATGTTTCGGTATTCTTTTCAGCGACCCTGTCGCATTTTGACCTGCTTTGCGAAAGCGGGCCACGATTTTTTCGATATGGTGCGCAGGCGGGTGAGAATTTCGCTTTTCTGCTCTCCCGTGAGCTTCCTTCCGCGAGAGGAAAGCTGCTGCAATTTGTCTACAGCCTGCGTGGGCTTTAAAATATTTTCATCCTTGTAAACAAAAGAAACTCTCGGCGATGTGAATACCACAAAGCCGTATACGGGCGGCGCAAAAGGCACATTTTTCAGCGCCTCCTTGACCGCGGCGGCATGCCTGTCGTTCTGAAGAAAAGGATTGCGGAAATCCAGCTCCTTTATCTCGCCCGAGCGCGTGACGGCGTTTTGACGCCATGTCTGCGCGCCCTCGGGATTTTCTATCCTGCCTATCATGCTTTTTATTTCGATGACGGCGACGCATGTGGGAAGAACGATGATATTATCTATTTCCGTATATCGCTTGCCCGCCGAGGTATAAACGGGGAGCACGGCATTTGAAATGACATTTTTCATGCCGAAATACGAGCAGAAAAGTGCCGTCGCCGCGTCCTCGGAGGCTACGCCGTAGGAGAGAATTTTCTTTCGCGCCACATATGAGCTGATGAAAAGAGACAGCTTTAAAAGTCCGTATGCCGCGAGTACAAAAACGGCACACATTATAAAAGGAATGATTTTTTCCATTTTGCAAGCCTCCCTTCTGCTTTAATATTCAGTATATCATAAAAATGTGAACATATCAAGTGATTTTCCGATTATTTATTTTGCGGCAAAATCGCTTTTTTCAATTTAACTATTGACAAATTCTGTAGGAATAGTATAATAAGTATGAAAAATCATACCAAATACATTGAGGAGGCAATATGGAAAAGAAACCGGAAAAACTGATGGATGTGGCGAAAATAGGGGCAAAAGGGCAGATTGTGATACCGAAATCCATGCGCGATATGTTCGGGCTTCGCCCGGGAGATACGCTTCTGTTGCTTGCGGATGAAAGTCGCGGCATCGCCATGAACAAGCTGGATTCCATAACGGATGCCGTGGAAAAAGCGATGATGGGCGAGCCTACGGCAGATGACAAAAGGTTTGCCGCAGAGCTGAAAACCGTCGTCGAGAATAACATTACGACGGTGGAGGACGAAAAGCGGTTTGCCGACGAATTCAGAGCACTTTCAAAGGAGGAAGAAAAATGACGGCGATAGAAACATCGGCACTGACGAAAAAATATAAGGACTTGACGGCGGTAAACGCGCTTGACCTCGCGATAGACGAGGGCGAGCTCTTCGCTCTGCTCGGAGTAAACGGCGCGGGCAAATCCACGCTTATAAAAATGCTTTCGTGCCTTGCGGAGCCGACTTCGGGAGACGCGAAGATATTCGGGCACAGCATAATAACGGAAGCTCACGAGGTAAAAAAGCTGATAAATGTATCTCCGCAGGAGACGGCTGTCGCGCCGAACCTCTCGGTGCGCGAAAATCTGGAATTTATCGCGGGCATCTACGGCGCAAAAAATCCGTGGGAAAGCGCTTCCCGCGAGATAGAGGAGATGGGGCTTTCTTCCGTCGCGGGCAAGAAAGCAAAAACGCTCTCGGGCGGCTGGCAGAGGCGACTCAGCATTGCGATGGCTCTGATATCGGAGCCGAAGCTGCTCTTCCTCGATGAGCCGACGCTGGGGCTTGATGTCATCGCAAGGCGCGAACTGTGGAGCGTGATAAAAAAGCTGCGCAGTCGCACGACGGTCATACTCACGACGCATTATCTCGAGGAAGCGGAGAGCCTCTCGGACAGAATAGGTATAATGTCGCATGGGTCGCTTGTCGCCTGCGGCACGGCAGAGGAACTGGTCGCTCTCTCGGGCAATGGGAATTTCGAGGATGCTTTCGTTGCACTGGCGGGAGGTGAAAACGCATGAAGAGAATGTTTGCTTTTTCAAAGAGAAATGCAAAGGAGATACTGCGCGACGGGGTTACGCTCTTTTTCGGCATAGCTTTTCCGCTGATACTTCTGCTGCTCATGACAGCCATTCAGGCGAATATTCCTGTTGAGATTTATAATATCGACAGGCTCGCGCCGGGTGTTGCCGCTTTCGGACTGTGTTTTCTTTCACTTTTCTCGGCGATGCTTATCTCCAAGGACAGGACAACATCGTTTCTTATGAGGCTTTATTCCTCGCCGATGACGCCTGCGGATTTCATCCTCGGTTATACATTGCCGCTCGTGCCGATGGGCATAGTGCAGAGCGCCGTATGCTTCTTCGTGGCAACGATATTCAGACTTCCCGCGAGTGTGAATATCCTGCTTGCGATAGTCGTGCTTATCCCCTCGGCTTTGCTCTATATCGCAATAGGGCTGCTCTGCGGAAGCCTGATGAACGACAAGCAGGTGGGCGGCATATGCGGCGCACTGCTGACGAATGTTTCGGGTTGGCTCTCGGGTGTCTGGTTTGACCTCGAACTTGTGGGCGGCGCTTTTGAAAAGATAGCTGGTGCGCTTCCGTTTGTGCATGCCGCCGATGCCGCAAGAGCCGCGATAGCTGGCGATTATGCCGCCATCCCAATGCATATAGCCGTCGTGCTTGCATACGCGGTCGTGATATACATACTTGCGGTCGTGGTTTTCAGAAAAAAGATGAAAATGTGAGCTTGTGAAAATAAATCACAGTGTTGTGTATGATTTACACAACACTGTGATTTTTTTACACACAGAGGAGAGAGGTTCTTTATGATTTTATAGGGGGCGTCGCCGAGACAGGGTGGTTGATGTTTTGGTGCGGGTATGCGTGCGAACATAGAGAGATGAGGTTTATTTTGTCAATATACTGTAGTAACACCTCATCCACCGCTACCGCGGTCCCCCTTCTCCCGCAGGAGAAGGTTCTCTAAACCCATCAGCCAAATTTCATACACATTTTTGTACTTCAACATTCGGTGAAAGTTGTCAAAGACAGGTATGCGCAATTTTGTTTTGAGAAAAGCACGGTGTATCGCCAGCCTTCTCCAGTGGGGAATTGACCGATTTGCGGAGCAAACTCGGTCGGCGT